>JGI11705J14877_10001814_pt1 | contig 11866 bp, 12 predicted proteins | sample Etolaghawater15m_FD_14877 | JGI IMG/M metagenome (IMG submission 14877) | reverse complement strand
CGAAACACAGGAACTGCATAAATGAAAGTCACTGTCAAAGGCCAGGTCACCATCCCCCGCCGCGTCCGGGAAACTCTGGGCATACAGAAAAATTCCGAAGTCGATTTCGTTGAGGAAAAGGGCCGCTTCTACCTGGTAAAAACCGACGAAGGCCACCAACGGCTTGGATTCCGGCGCTTCCGCGGCATCGCCCCCTCAGGCATGAGCACCGACGAGATCCTTGAGCTCACCCGGGAGACAGAGTGAACGGAACCCTTGTCGATTCCTGTGTCCTGCTGGACCTCTTCACCAACGACCCGCACTGGGCAGACTGGAGTGAACAGGCTCTCGCCCAGTCAGCCGCACGCTCAACCCTTTTCATCAACGCCGTGATCTACTCCGAGATCTCCCTCAGCTTCCAGCGTATAGAAGATCTGGACCAAACCCTCAATGACATGCAGATCAGAGTTCTTGAAATACCCCGCGAAGCGCTGTTCCTTGCCGCTAAAGTCTTCCTCAAATACCGCCGCCAGGGCGGTCACAGAAGCAATGTCCTCCCCGATTTCTTCATCGGCGCCCAGGCCCTCACCGACGACCTGACCCTTCTCACCCGTGACACAAAACGTTTAAAAAACTGCTTCCCCGGAATCCGCCTTCTCCAGCCCCCTGCACAAGCCGGATCACCCGTCACCCGTCACTAGTCAACGCGCCCACGCGCTCACTCTTCTACGCGCCTACGCCCCCGCTCTTCTACGCGCTCACGCTTAACAAATCCACCGTCACCCTCTTCAGCACATCCTCCCGCACCCGCACCCCGATGCCGGGTCCGGTGGGCACATCCATGCTGCCATCGGGATTGAGGACGAACTCCGGCTCCACAATATCCTCCCGGAAATAGCGGGCGGAGGCGGAAATGTCCCCCGGCAGTGTAAAACCCGGCAGAGAGGCCAGGGCCAGATTCGCCGCGCGTCCTATCCCGCTCTCCAGCATGCCGCCGTGCCAGATGGGAATGCCCCGGGACACACAGAGATCGTGGATCTTCAGGCTTTCGCCCAGACCCCCGACCCGCCCCGGCTTGATATTGATGATACGGCAGGCGTCCAGCGCCAGTGCCGCCTCGGCATCCGCCGCCGAATGTATGCTTTCATCCAGACAGAGGGGCGTCCTCAACTCCCTCTGAAGCAGCGAGTGCTGATAAATATCCTCGTGTCCGAGGGGCTGTTCGATGAGCAGCAGCTCAAAATCGTCCAGAGCCTTCAGCAGAGCCATGTCCGACAGGGTATAGGCGGAATTCGCATCCACCTGAAGCCGCAGGTCGGGAAAGGCCCTGCGCAGGGTCTCAACATCTTTCACATCCCTCCCGGGAGCGATCTTGATCTTGACCCGGCGGTAACCCTCCTGCAGATAGGTCTCAACCTTTTTCACCAGGGCCTCCGGGCTCTCCTGAATCCCGATGCTGACGCCAACCTCCACCCGCTCCGGAGATGACCCTGCCCCGGGCAGGGCGCGGTAGAGTGTTGAGGCCAGAGAGCAGTTCTCCGCCTTCGCATAGAGGTCCCGCAGTGCGGCCTCCAGTCCGGCCCTGGCCATGCGGTGCCCGCGTATGTGGCTGACCGCCGTTGAGAACGCCTCGACAGAGGGCAGTTCTGTCTTCAGGATCCGGGGAATCATGAAGTCTTTGAGGATATGCCAGGCGGTTTGGACGGTTTCCGGGCTGTAATAGGGATGGGATTCGGCGACGCACTCGCCCCAGCCGCTGAGACCTTCGGCGTCCACACGGATGATGATGTGCTCCACGGCGTCCTCTCGGCCCATGCTCGTGACGAAGGGCTGCACAAGGGGAAGGCGGATGTGCTGAAGGGTGATGCGGTCGATGTTCATAGAACTCTGGATCTTGGGCTTTGTGAGTCTTCACTGTCCATGCCTGAAAGCGGGTCTGCACCGGACAGCCCGATCCAGTTCTCCGCCTCCGGTCTGCTTCTGAACACCGCGATATCCAGTCTTGAAAGGGGAGCCCATACGCTGAGGTCATCTGAATAACGCGTGATCAATGGCTTCTGATTCTCTGTAATATGTGTGTCAGTCGCTGTTGCGGGCACGGATCAGAGCCCGCACATAACGCCCGGCCTCAGTCAGCTCTGCATCGGTCCAGCCGCCCTTGACGGAGGCCCCCGGCTTGAGAATACTGGTGGATTCAAGCTTTTCGTTCACCGACCAGTTGCACCAGGAGAGATTCCGTTCATCGCAGAAATCCATCCAGGTCTGGGTCTGGGGGTAGAAGACCCCGCCACCGGCATCCGCCTCGGTGACGCCCCATTCGGAAACAAAAACCGCCAGCCCTGCATCCAGAGCTGTCTGTGTCTTGCTGCGCAGATCCGCCCCGTGGGTGCCTGCATAGAAATGCATGACATAGGCAAGATTGGGATCGTTCAGAGGATCCGCCGCAGCTGCGTCCAGATCCTGACTCCAGTTGGGAGTGCCCGCCAGGATCAGATTATCCGGATCCTTCTCCCGGATGGCGCGGATGACGGTCTCGTGGTAGGGTTTGAGCTCCGCGGACCAGTTCAGGTCCAGAGGTTCATTGTAAATTTCATAGATCACATTGGGCAGATGTCCATAACGTGCCGCCGCCGCACGGAAGAAATCGGCCGAGGCCGCCGTATAATCCTCAGCATGGTGGCTGTGCCAGTCGATCAGAACATAGATTCCGTTTGTCTCAGCACTTTTCACAACCCTGTCCAGATTTGCCAGTTCAAGCTGCGGCTGTGTGAGGTATCCGCCGGCATCTGCAGCGATGGCTGCCCGAATCACATTGATCTTCCAGTCCTCTGTCAACCAGGTAATGCAGCTGTCATTGTAATAGTCCGGCGCCCACTGACTCCAGAACAGGCTCATGCCGTGCAGCGCAACAGCTTCGCCCGCCTCACTGCAGAGCTGACCGTCTAGAATCTGCAGACGGCCCCAGTCATCCACCACCGTCTGTCCCGAACTGTCGGTGCTGTCTGTCAGGCCACCGCTGCCTGACTCACCGCCGCAGCTGGAAAAGCTGAGCGCGAAAATCAGACCCGCTGTGATGAATTTTGTAACTGCCTGGGTCCAGTGCATTGGGACTCCTCTGCTGCTGCGGCCGGGCCTGGGTCGGACAGATGTCCGACCCAGGCCGGACAGGTTTATGCAGAAAATATACAGAATTTCTGTATTTTTATGCATAAAAACAGTATAAAGCGCTTCGACCTAGGTCGAAGCGCTTTGGTTGCTATTTAAACCCGAATTCCCGATATTTCAAAATGTCTATCACATTTTACCCCAATCAAAGGAGTTCACATGCACGTCATTGAACTGCAGAAGGTGCAGAAATATTTCGGCAGCCTTGCCGCAGTGGATGATCTGAGCCTCAGCATCCCCTCAGGCTCCGTCTACGGTTTTATCGGCCCAAACGGTTCCGGTAAGACCACCACCCTCCGCATGATCATGAATATTATTCACCCCGACAGCGGCACGATCCGGGTCTTCGGCAGCGAACTGCAGAAGCTCCATACCGACCGCATCGGCTATATGCCCGAAGAACGCGGCATCTACACCCGGATGAAGGTCGGCGAACTCCTGGAATTCTACGGCGGTCTTAAAAACGGCCGCAATCTGAAAGACAAGGTCAAATACTGGCTGCATAAGATGGAACTCAGCGACTGGATCGACAAAAAGGTTGAGACCCTCTCCAAAGGCATGACACAGAAGATTCAGTTCATTGCCACCATCATCGCCGAACCCGAACTCATTATCCTCGATGAACCCTTCTCCGGCCTGGACCCGGTCAATCGCGATGTGATCAGAGATGCCGTCCTCGAGCTTCAGTCCGCCGGCGCCACCGTGATTTTCTCAACCCACGATATGGCTGTGGCTGAAAAAATGTGCGACCGCATTTTCATGATCTACAAAGGAAAAAAGGTTCTCGACGGCAGCCTCGACCAGATCCGCGAAAGTTACGGCACCGATACCGTCCGCCTCCGCAGCAGCCTCAGATCCTCTGACCTCAACTCCCTCCCCGGCATTCGACAGGTCAACGACTTCGGCCGCGAATTCGACCTGCGCCTTCACCCCGGCACGGACCCACAGAGTATTCTCCATGAAGTCCTCCGCCACGGCACCGTCAGCGCCTTTGAGATCGTTTCCCCCTCCCTCCACGATATTTTCAAACGCATCGCCCGCCCCGAAAGCGACACAGACTCCGCCGGAGCCGGAACAGAGAAAAGCATGGTCTCAACCCCCTCGCCCGCCCATCCCGGCCCCGATACGATGCAGCCCGCCGTTGAGACTGTAGAAAAGGAGGCCCACCGTGGCTGATATGAACAAGATTGTCAAAATTGCAAAACGGGATTACTTTGCCTCTGTGCGCAGCAAGGGTTTTATTATCGGGCTCATCCTGGCTCCTATCCTCATGGGCGGCAGTCTCATCGTTTTCGCAGTGATGAAGGACCGCGTGGATACTACCGAACGGCATGTAGCCCTCCTCGATCACACTGGTGTCGTCGCCGAAAGTATCATTGAAGCTGCCGATGTCCGCAACAGCCGTGAACTCCTGGATCCGGAATCCGGAAAACAGATCCGCCCCGCTTACCATTTCCAGATTGCAGATCTTCCCGGTCTCAACCCCTCCCAACAGCGCCTCATCCTCAGCGACCGTGTCAGAAACGGCGAGATCAACGCCTTCGTGGAGATCGGTCCAAACGTCCTCAACCCCTCCCTTCATCCCGACGGCAACACCGTGCTCTACTACGCCAACAACCCCGCAATGGACGATCTGCGAGGCTGGCTCAACTGGCCCGTCAACGAACGCCTGCGACGCCTGAGACTGGATGAGGCAGGCATCGACGCCGCCGGCATCGGTGACCTTTTCCACTGGATGAATACACAGCCCATGGGACTCGTGACCCTGGATGAGAGCAGCGGGGATATCAAAGACGCTACCCGCAGCTCCGAACTGCAGGCTCTGCTCATTCCTATCGTGATGATGATGCTGATGTTCCTGATGATCATGCTCAGCGTTCCCGGCATGCTGCAGTCCGTGATGGAGGAGAAAACTCAGGGCATCGCAGAAGTCCTGCTCGGATCCGTCTCACCCTCCGAATTCATGGGCGGAAAGGTCCTCGCCGGTATCGCCGTGTCCCTCACCTCCTCCGCCGTCTATGTCCTCGGCGGTCTGTCCATGATCCATTATATGGGCTATCTGCACATGATCCCGCTGCAGGTTATCCCCTGGTTTCTTGTATATATGCTGCTGGCCGTTGTGATGATGGGCTCTATCGCCGCCGCCCTGGGCGCAACCTGCTCAGAGGCAAAAGATGCCCAGAACCTGAATTTACCCATGATGATGCCCATGCTGATACCGATGTTCGTCTACCTGCCTGTGATCAAGGAACCCCAGTCTGCGTTCTCAACCGTCTTCAGCCTCATCCCTGTCTTCACCCCGCTGCTGATGATGCTGCGGCAGGCCACACCCGAAGCCATACCCCTCTGGCAGCCCTGGCTCGGTCTGTTCCTGGTTGTCCTCACATCCCTCTTCTTCGTCTGGATCGGCGGCCGTATCTTCCGCATCGCCATCCTGATCAAGGGCACTCCGCCGAAATTCTCGAATATTGTGAAGTGGGCTTTTAAAGGTTAATAGCGGTCCGGCCCAGGTCCGACCTAGGTCGGACCTGGGCCGGACACTTTTATACAGGCATTATGCACCAAAAATGAATAATTATTCAATCATCCATTTCAATCCGGGTTTACGACCTAAACACTAAAACTCACACCTGTCCATTTCTCTGACCGCTCCCACAGGCCTTTCGCCAGTTTTTCATCATGGCTCAGCGGATTCGATGCAACCTTCACCGGGTAACCCCGCCAACCCATCATGGCATGGGGTCCGTAATAATCCCCCTGTTCCGCCTCCGGATCCACACAGGCCCGCAAGGTCGGTAGTGCACCCTGCCACTGAGGCATTCCAAAGAGCCCGGCAATCATATCCGCCACACTCTTCGGCCCGCTGTGACGCATCAGTTCCGTGGCGGTAAAGCCCGGATGAGACGCCAGAACCAGCGGTCCCTCTCCACCTGTCCTGCGCAGCAGTTCATAAGTGAACAGAAGGTTTGCGATCTTACTGTCACCATAGGCACTGAAACGGCTGTATTTCCGCTTCTCCCAATGAAGATCCTCAAGATCAGGATTGCCCCGCTGATGGGCATTTGAGGAAACATTGATCACCCGCGATCCCTCAGTTCCCTTTAATACGGGCCACAGCAGAGCTGTCAACGCAAAATGCCCCAGATGATTTGTTCCCATCTGCAGTTCAAATCCATCCTTTGTTTTCCCATAGGGCGGCACCATCACACCGGCATTATTCACCAGTATATCAAGACTCTTCCCACTGTCCATGAATGTCTGGGCAAACATCCTGACTGAACTCAGATCCGCCAGATCCAGTCTCCCGGTCTCCAGCTGTGCCGACGGATGCTCTTTTCTGATTGCATCAGCAGCCGCCTCACTCTTCTCCATATTCCGGTTGGCCATCACTACCCGGGCCCCTCGCCCTGCCAAAACCTTCGCAGCCTCAAATCCGATCCCGCTGCTGCAGCCCGTAATGATTACCGTCTTCCCTTCCATCCCGGGAACCTGTTCCGCTGTCCATCTATCTTTACTCATTCATTTTTCCTTAATTTTCAGTTTAACAATAACTCACAAATTTATGGACGCTGCCACAAATGCCTTGCATAGAACCTGTATAAATGTGTCCGACCCAGGTCGGACCGCAAATCGCAGCTCAATCATTCCAAACCATCCGAACATTGAAACCATATCTCCTGTCATAATACCCGCGATAGATCTGCTCCGTGTTGTTCCCCAAGAGCCTGAACCATGCCTGCCACTCATTCTCCTCATCCCAGCACCAGTACCGAACAGCATTACCAAGATCCCGAAACTCCCCGTCATTCCCCTGTCGCATTCCCCATGGGTACGCGCCGAACCCGTAATCGTCCGTTCCGTTCCTGCGATAATTCCATCCAATCTCTGTCTTCAGCTGCCTGCCCTCGCTAACCCCACGGTAACCCTCGTAGTCAATTGCATCCTCTCTCATGCCCAGAAAACGCTCCAACTCCTTCCAATCCTCATCCGTCGCCACTCGCCAACCCATAGGCACCAGCTTCCTCTCATCCCTGACTGCAAAATGATTGTAAAGCACTCCCCCCGTCTCACCGTTCACCGACTCATTATTGTAATACGAAAATGCACCCGACTCCAGCTCTGCCCAGGCCGCTCCATCTTCTACCTCCTCAATGCTATCCCCATTCCGATACCGCGTCACCCGCAGGTCCGATCCCAACCAGTACTGTTCCCCAATCTTTACAACAGAATATATGTTTCCATCTATATCCGTCACAACCGTGTCTGTCGGAACTCCGGTCATCTTTTCATCCTCAACTCCCTCTGTACCCGGACCGGTCCCTTTATCCTCACAGGACACAGCAGTAAACAATATGGCTAAAAACATGTATATCAGGGTTCTCTTTCTGTTCATTCTCAACTCCTTTCATGTTCTATCCGCTCCTCACAATCAGGAACGGAGCGCTAATATTGCACATGACTCAAGCCTTGTCAATATAAAATCCAGCGCTTCGACCTAGGTTGAACCGCTGTTGAAATTATCAACACCTGTATAGTTCTTCATCACATGCCCTCAACCCCCTTCCCATCTGCCTTCCCGCGATAAATACTCGATTATCTGTTGAATTTTACAACAAACGTCCAAAAATACACATCCTCCCTAAACCCCAGCTAAACCCCTTGTTTTACTAACTCTTACAATATTGTGCTGAATTTGGCATCAGTCTTGATACATACGAGGCAGGAAATGAAAAAACCGAAAGGAGAATACAATGGTACTCGCAGCACTCTTCAGCTTCATCATGATCTGCCTCGCAATCGACGGCATCCTGGTGTACAGACGTAAACGCAATGCGGCAGGTCTCTCTGCCGCTTCCCTCTTCCAGGGATTTTTCGACGAAAAGACCGTTACCATGCCCCGCGGTCTGTCCTATGACAGCGGACATACCTGGGCCCACATGGATGAATACGGCCGCATCCGCGTCGGCATCGACGATTTTCTGCAGCATGTCATCGGACCCATCACCGGTATTATTATGAAACACTCCGGTGAATCCATAAAAAAGAATGAACCCTTTCTTACTGTCATTCAGAACGGCAAACGACTCGAACTCAAGGCCCCCGTCAGCGGTCGCATCCGTGTCAGCAACGAGATCCTTCAGTCCCGCGCCGAAATGATCAACTCCTCTCCCTATGAAAAAGGATGGGTCTACCTCATCGAACCCAGTAACTGGAAAACCGAAAGCCGCTTCCTCTATCATGCCGATCGCAGCACCCGCTGGATTCAGCAGGAGTTCGGCCGCATGAAGGATTTCTTTGCCAGCCTCTCCACCAGCACGCTGGGCGCAATGCCCGTTGCCGTTATGCAGGACGGCGGTATCCTTAAGGATCAGGTCCTCAGTGAATTCGGCCCCGAGATCTGGGAAGAATTTCAGAATCGTTTCCTCGATAAAGCCAATGCCTGAACGACCGATTGCCGCATGTACCATATCACGATCACCCCATGCCCCGCCTCCATCTGCCACCGCCCCCTTACAGAATGATGAATTAATCAACAGTCCAGATCTGAATAAACGGAGTTTACAATGCCACTAGACAGACGAGATTTCCTGAAAACCCTGGGCGTCGCCGGCACCGGCCTCCTGCTGGGACGCAAAACCCTGCAGGCCTCCAGCGGTCCCCGGAGCGATAAAGAGTTCATGGCCGTCCTCTATGACAGCACCCGCTGCATCGGTTGCCAGAGCTGTGAGTTCGCCTGCGCCGAAGCCAACGGCCTCGAAGAACCCGTCGGCGAACCCGAGATCGGTACTCTCCGCGATACCGATGAGAAACACCGCACCGTCGTGAATGCCTTCGATACCTCTAAAGGCGAGTTCTTCGTCAAAAAACAGTGCCTCCACTGCAATCAGCCCGCCTGTGATGCCGCCTGCCTCACCCAGGCCATGCACAAAACGGAGGAAGGACCCGTCATCTGGCGAGGCGATAAATGCATGGGCTGCCGCTTCTGCATGGTCTCCTGCCCCTTTGATGTCCCGAAATTTGAGTATTTCAGCGCCAACCCGAAGATCGAAAAATGCGACATGTGCTATGAACGGCAGCTCGCAGGTGAGATCCCCGCCTGCGTCGAAGCCTGCCCCGCCGAAGCCCTCATGTTCGGCACCCGCCGCGAAATGCTCGCCGAAGCCCACCGCCGCATCGCTGAAAATCCCGAACAGTATGTCAATCATATCTACGGTGATACCGAAGCCGGCGGCACCGGCTGGCTCACCCTCAGTGCCGTCCCCTTCGAAGAGATCGGCATGAAAACCAATGTCCGCCACGAATCCTATCCCAAACTCACAAAAGGCTTCATATCCAGCATCGCCCCCGTCGACATCCTGCTCCCCGCCGCCCTGCTGGGCATCTACGAAGCCACCCGCTCAAAAGATGAGGAGGAAGAACTATGAGCCAGATCAATCTACCCGTCGACCACAGCGATACACCCGGCAGCAGCCGCAGTACCTGGCAGTTCATCGTCTCCGAACTCCGCCCCAAAGGCGCAATCCTTACCCCCTTCAATCTCATCACCCTACCCATCATGATCCTCGGCCTCTATCTCATCATCATCCGCTTCATCGGCGGCCTCGGCACCATCACTAATCTAAATCAAACCTTCCCCTGGGGCCTCTGGATCGGCTTCGATGTCGTCACAGGCGTCGCCTTCGCCGGCGGTGCCTACACTCTCGTCTTCATGGTCTATATCCTCAATCTGAAAAAATACTACCCCATCGCCCGCGCCACCGTCCTCACCGGTTTCCTCGCCTATGTCTTCTACTCCGGCGCCCTACTCCTCGACCTCGGACGACCCTGGAATGTCATCAATCCCATCATCGGCAACAACTACGGCGTCTCCTCCGTCCTCTTCCTCGTCGCCTGGCACTTCCTCCTCTATATGCTCGCCCTCTTTATCGAATTCTCTCCCGCCATCGCCGAATGGCTCAATATGCCCGGCCTCCGCCGCTTCCTCTCCCGCCTCACCCTCGGCGCCGTCATCTTCGGTATCACCCTCTCAACCCTCCATCAGGCCGGCCTCGGCGCCCTCTTTCTCATGGCCTCCGAAAAGATCCACCCACTCTGGTATAACTCCCTCATCCCCGTCACCTTCGTCGTAACATCCATCTTCGGCGGCCTCTCCATGGTCATCTTCGAAGGCTCCATCTCCCACCGCGTCTTCTCCGATCAGCTCGAACCCGGCTCACACCAGCGCCATAATGATATCCTCCACGGCCTCTCCCGCGTCTGCGCCGGTGCCATGTTCGTCTACCTCGCCCTCCATATCCTTATCTTCATCCACCAGGGCAACCATGTCTTCCTCAACTCCCGACACGGCCTCATCTACCTCGTCGAAATGGTCGGCCTCACTGCCCTCCCCATGGTCCTCTACCTCGCCGCCTACCGCAAACGGAATATTCAACTCGTCAAAACCGCCGCCATCCTCACCGTCCTCGGAATCGTCCTCAACCGCCTCAATGTCTCCATCATCGGCTTTAAATGGGATGTCCCTAATCACTATATCCCCTCCTGGCAGGAAATCATCGTCACCCTCGCCGTCATCTCCGCCGAAATCTGGGTCTTCCGCTGGATCGTCCTCCGGATGCCCGTCCTCCGCAAAGGCCCCGCCTGGGCCCGCGACCAGCATTAAACCGGCTCTTTGATATCCACAGAACCATCCCTCCCACGATTCTCCGGCTCTACGGTTCTACGATTCTACGATTCTACGGTTCTACGATTCTACGGTTCTACGGTTCTACGGTTCTACGGTTCTACGGCTCTACGATTCTACCTACGGTTCTACGGTTCTACCAGTCAACAAAAAAATAGGAGTAAAAATGGACAGCTTTTCATACGTCAACATGTTCGCAACCAAGGGCAGCGAATACCTGCTCACCATCTTCTGGTTCCTCCTGCTCATCCCCTTCTGGATCATTATGAGCCGGCAGGTGAAAGTCAGCCGCAGTATCGAATCCGCCCTCGGCAATCTCTCCCGCAGCCTCCTGCGTATACCCCGTGGTGTCTTCGTGACAAAACAGCATACCTGGACCTTCCTCAACAGCCGCGGTTTAGCCAAGATCGGCATCGATGACCTCCTTCAGCACCTCACTGGCGATGTCTCCATCCGCTGGCTGAAAGATGTCGGCGAAACGGTCAAAAGCGGCGAAGCCATTGCCGAACTTCGAAAAGGAAACAAACAGCTCAGCATCAAATCCCCCGTCTCCGGAATCATCCGCCAGGCCAACCCCAGACTCTATGAAGACCCCGGACTCCTCAATACCGACCCCTATGCCAAAGGCTGGCTCTACGCCCTCGACCCCTCTGACTGGTCCGGCGAAACCTCCGGATATTTCCTGGCCGACTCCGCTGAAGATTACCTGAAAAAGGAACTGGACCACGTCCGTGACTTTATCGCCCAAAGCCTCGCAGCCCACTCCCCCGAACACGCCCCCACCGTCCTCCAGGATGGCGGCGAGATCCGCGATCACGCCCTCTCAACTATGCCCGAACCCGTGTGGAAGGACTTCCAGAAAGAATTTCTGGACTGATCCCTCCACTCTCACAAAGGGCGTGGGATCTCCCCCTCCCATGCCCTTTTTCCTTATCTGATGTTTTTTCCCACACTCAAGCCCTCCTCATCCACGCTCCAACACTCTCACCCTCCAACCCTCCCACGCTCCAGCCAATAAAAAAAGTCATGAAATTCAACACA
>JGI11705J14877_10001813_pt1 | contig 11867 bp, 11 predicted proteins | sample Etolaghawater15m_FD_14877 | JGI IMG/M metagenome (IMG submission 14877) | reverse complement strand
AAAAAGACACTGGATTCCGGCTTTCGCCGGAATGACGGTCGGGAATTTATACATTCAATAAAATCAGTACATTGCGAGGACTTTGGACTCTGGAGTTCAACCCGGAATCCCTATAAATGATCATCAAAAAGGCAATCGGACAGATCCCGAATCGATCCAATGGCCCTTAGATTCAGTCCGGGCAGCGAATTTGATCCCTCCAAATTACTTTTGGGGAGGAGGCAGGTGGAAAACCCCATTTTCTCAATCTCTTTCATGCGCAACTCCGGCTGATTGACCCCCCGGATTTCACCGGCCAAACCCACTTCACCAAAAACCACCTGATTCCGGTTCACGGGTTTGTTCAGGAAACTGCTCATCATGGCGGAAACAATTCCCAAATCCGCCGCCGGCTCATCAATTTTCAGCCCGCCGGCCACATTCACAAAAATATCCTGGTCCCCCAGTTCCATTCCCAGACGTTTGCCCAGCACCGCCACCAGAAGGGATATCCGATTTTGGTCAATGCCCCTGGCCGTTCTCCTGGGCATACCCAGGGGACTCGGGCTCACCAGGGCCTGGATTTCCACCAGCAAGGGGCGGGTTCCCTCCATGCAGGAAATGATGGCGGATCCGGGTACATCCTCAGGACGTTCCGCCAGGAAAATACCGGAAGGGTTGCTCACTTCGGCCAGGCCCGACCCTTTCATTTCAAAAACACCGATTTCGTTGGTGGAACCGTAACGGTTTTTCACGGCCCGCAATATTCTAAAGGCGTGGCCACGATCTCCTTCAAAATAGAGCACCGTATCCACCAGGTGCTCCAGCACTTTAGGACCGGCGATAGCACCATCCTTGGTGACGTGTCCCACCAGAAATGCCGGAATGGCTGAACTTTTGGCAAAAGCCATCAGTCTGGAAGCGGTTTCTCTGACCTGGTTGATACTGCCGGGAGGGGAAGGCACATCTTGCGTGTAAAATGTCTGAATGGAGTCAATGGCGAGCAGGTCAGGTTTCAGCTCTGCGACCCGGGTAAAGAAATCTTCAATACAGGTTCCGGTCATGACATAGAGGTTTTCCGCTCGAATGTTTAATCGATCGGCCCTCATTTTGATCTGTTGCGCGGACTCTTCTCCAGTGAGGTAAAGGGATTTGAGTCCCCGCCCTGCAAACCCGCCCAGCACCTGAAGAATCATGGTCGACTTGCCGATGCCGGGATCCCCTCCGATCAGCACCAGAGAACCGGGAACCAGACCCCCTCCCAGGGTGCGGTCAAACTCCGCGATTCCGGTGCCCCATCTCGTCTCGGCAGAAAGGGAAATGGCGTCTATACACTCCGGCTTACTCATGGTGGAACGAACAGCATTCTTACGGTGTGGTATTTCGGATTCCTCCGACAGACTTCCCCACTGATCACACTCGGGGCACCGACCGAGCCATTTCAGGGTTTCATACCCGCAACTCTGGCAAACATACCGTGATTTTTCTTTTCCCGACATAGGGCTCCAATGGTAAAAAAAAGGGCAAGGGGTTCGTGGCGAACCGCTTGCCCCTTTTGAGGTTTCGTTACTGTTCAAAGCCCATGAATCATTTAAATTTCTCCACGGTCTCGTGATAAACATCCTTGGTTTTATCCCACAACCCCTTAATCTCTTTGCTGAAATCAGTGCCGCTTTCGGCCATCTTTTTTTCCAGCTCGTCAATTTTCAAATTCAATTTGGCAAGGGCTTTTTGGGTTTTTTCATCCGCCTGTTTGGCCGCCATTTTCAAAAACACCTTTGCGTCCGCAAGGGATCTTTTGGCAGCCGCGTATCGGCCTTTTGCATAATCCTTGGTGGCCTGCCAGAGGCTCTCCTGAGCCAGCACCATGGGGCCGTAGGAAGAAATGGAAATCACCTGAACCCCGTCTTCAGCCTCTTTTAAGCGCTGGTCGGCTTCCTTATCATTTCCCTCCGCCAGCAGGTGCAGGGCGTTCGCCACTTTCCGTTCCGTGTATCCCAGGGGCAGATCAACTTCCACATAGACCAGGGACTCGCCGGCCAGTTCCAGGGCCTGGGCGCCTTTCTTCTTGTCGTCCGCTTTCAGCGCCTTTTTCGCATCATCCAGATATCCACGGGTTTTATCCACGCTGACAAAGCTCTGAATTTCATCCAGCGAAGCGTAAATGGGAACCAGATCGGGAACGACTTCCTCCGAATCTTCGTAGGAGAGATGTTCTTTGGCCACCCAGATATGGTCTTTGATGCGGGTTGTGGGGAGAGAAGCGCGAATCATTTCCATGAACTTCTGACTTTCGGCCAGTTCCGCTCGCGCATCGGCAAAATTATGCTTGTGAATGAAACCACGGGCTTTGGCGATGTGCTTCAGGGCGTTGACCGCCAGAGTCGCAATCCGCTCCTGCTGGGGAAATGAAAGGGGCTTTCCGGGTGATATCAAAACCTCTTCCTTGACGGCTTCTTCGCCCAGGGCGGACTGGCCAAATCCCACAAACAAAAACGTCAGCATACAAAAAACAACAATCGAAATTTTCCTTTTCATGACAATACCTCCCACTCTCTTTTGCTGATCAGATTTTTCCGTGGAAAAGGGCAGGAACACATGTTGTGTCTTTTCGTGGACCGCCGCAATCCGTTAGTTATACCAGGAAAAGGTTTTAAGCCCACTGATGTCGCCTTCGGTCCGAGTCACCCTGCCGTTTTTGAAAAACACGAAATACACAAATTTTTCGGTTGGTTGATAGTCCCCTGACATAACAGCATATCCCCATTTTTCTTTGTCCCCGTCGCGGACAATCTTATCGGGCAGACCGATGGCCGCTCTGACCATATCCCCTGTCATATCGGGTACCACCTGCCGTTTGGCCACCTTTTCAACCACCGCATCATCCCAATCGCGATGTTGAACCCGGATTTTGGATTCCCGGTATTGGGTCTCAGCACATCCGCCCAAAAGAAAAACGCAAAAGGCAATGCAAATTAAAGTCCTTTTCATCATCGGTTCAGCCTTTCTGGATATTTTCGAAAAACTTTAGGCAATAGAGTTCTTTCCTTGTGCCCGCGTTCACGATTAAATAGCATTGGAGGGACAATGGGCAAACACGGCACACTCCCCATGGTCCGGTTTCCTGGCCTTACAAACGGCACGACCGTGATAAATCAGAATGTCGGAAAACCGGCGCCATCGGTCTTCAGGCAGAAGCTCTTGAAGATCCATCTCAATTTTATCGGGATTCTTGTTTTCCGTGAGGCCCAGCCGCAGGGCGAGCCTTTTCACGTGGGTATCCACAACAACCCCCGGCACATCAAAGGCAGCGCCCAGAACACAGTTGGCGGTCTTTCTTCCCACTCCCGGCAGTTTGATCAGCTCCGCCATGGTGGATGGCACTTCTCCGCCGTATCGTTCCATCAATCCCCGACAGCATCCCTTGATGGATTTGGCCTTGTTTCGGAAAAAACCGGTGGGTCGTATATCCATTTCCAGCTCGCTGATGGGGACGGACAGAAAATCTTCAGGCGACAGATATTTTTGAAACAGGACTTTGGTAACCGTATTCACCTGCTTGTCAGTACATTGGGCCGAGAGGATGGTACTGATGAGCAATTGAAAAGGGGTTCGGTACTTGAGGGCGGTTTTTTCCAGGGTATAGAGTGGATCCAGAACATCAAAAATCTCGTTTGCCCGGGCAGCTCTACGCTTTTTGCTTTCCACAATCTGCTCTCTTCCGATGGGTTTGTCAGGAAGGCGTTTATGACAGCTCCCTGACCCGCAGATACTACGATTGCGGTGCAATTGTCAATCTCAAATGGATTTTCACACTTCCCGTTACGGACGGTTTTTTGCTATACGCCCCACCTCTGAATTTCGGAATTGATGTATTTCCTGGTTGACACCACCCCTTTTTGCGCTAATATCAAAGATAAAATACGGGTGTTGAGAATGAAAACCAGAATACACCAAAAGATCATTTGCCATCGCTTGTATCTGTTCCGAATACTGCTGATTTTCATGTTGGCCCTCGGCTCATCCGCGGGAGCGGTTTCGAATGCAGGCGAAACAATGGAGGCGGGCATGACAAAAATGGGAGATTTGACCGAAGCACAAGGAGAATATCTGCTCTCAGAAGCCAGAAAAACCATTGCGGAACGCCTCTCCGGCAAAACAGAAACATCCGCGAAAGCAAAGAATCTGCCAGCGGTTTTCAACGAAAAACGGGGCACATTTGTTACCCTTACCACTCATGGAAATCTGAGGGGCTGCATCGGCCACATCATCCCCCAGGAATCCCTTATCGAGGGAATCAGGGAAAATGCCATTAATGCGGCTTTCAGGGACCCGCGCTTTGGGCCGCTTACCCAGAATGAATGGAAAAATGTGCACATTGAAATTAGCATTTTGACCGAACCCAAACCCCTGGCCTACACCGACAGCAAGGATTTACTCGACAAACTTCGCCCGGGCGTTGACGGTGTCATCCTCAAAAAGGGATTTCACCAGTCTACCTTTCTGCCCCAGGTGTGGGAGCAGTTGCCGGATAAAAAAGCCTTTTTGAATCATCTCTGTCTCAAGGCGGGGCTGGATGGAAATGCCTGGAAGAAAGGTGACCTTGAAGTTTCCACCTACCAGGTCCAGGCCTTTGAAGAATAGGGGCCTCGGCAAAAAATATTTACGCAATCTTTCTTGTCCTTTGGCCCGTCTACTGCGTTACATCCACCGGCACATATCCACTAATATGCACAGATGGATGTGCCTTGTATACGCACCAAAATACGGCGCAATCTTGCGCAACTATTTTTTGCCGAGGCCCTAATGCCGCAAAATGGAACCATTTCGCCCCACGATTTTCGTCGGTTGGCGGTGGCATCCATCATCGGCGTTGGAATCTCTTCCGTTACCACCCAGATCATTACCATTCGAGAATTTCTGAGTCAGTTCCACGGAAATGAAATTACCATCAGCCTGGTCATTTTTTGCTGGCTTGTCCTTACGGGAATGGGAACCCTTGCGGCAAAATGCTTTCGAAAAGCATCTCTGGGAGTGTATCTGTTGCTGGCGCTCATTATCGGTGTGTGGCCCCTTTTCCAAATCGTGGGCATACGGGTTTTTAGAGAATTGTTTTTTACCCACGGGGTGAGTCCGGGATTCTATCCCATTTTGTTATATATCACCCTGACCATTGCTCCCTATTGCCTTATCACCGGTTTTATCCTGCCCTATACCCAGAAACTTTTCCACCATTTTCACATCCCCTTTGAAAGCGGAGAGCTTTACATCAGCGACAGTGCGGGGGATATCCTCGGCGGCATCCTGTTCAGCTTCCTTCTGGTTTACTGGCTCAAACCCTTTGCCATCATCGCCCTGACCGCATCTTTTCTGATCCTGACCACACTGTTGATGTCGGGCGTATATGGAAAATGGCGTTTTCTGGCTGTTGCCACACCGGCTGCCGCCCTTTTTTTCGTGCTGGCCTTGATGCCTTCCGTGGAACTGCAGACCCTTTCTAACCAGTACGGAAATATTTCAGGCTATGTGGAATCCCCTTTCGGAAGGATTGTCGTGTCAAAAGAGGGGCCGCAATACACTTTCTGGGAATCGGGGACGCCCCTTTATTCCGATTCAAATGTGATTGAGGCCGAAGAAAAAGTGCATTACCCTTTAAGCCAGCTAAACCATGTAGAAACGGTATTGCTCGTATCGGGGGGATTGGGCGAAACCCTTGTTGAAATCAGCAAATACAACCCCGGGACTGTGGATTATGTGGAACTGGACCCGGCACTGACCCAAACCGCACTGGCGCTTAAAATAATTCCAAAAAGTCCCTTTTTAAACATCATCAATACAGATGCGAGGCGTTACATACAAACTACCGGTACCCGGTACGATGCGGTGATTTTGGATCTTCCGGAACCCGACACTTTTCAGGTCAACCGCTTTTACACCGATGAATTTTTTGCCCTGGCAAAGCGGGTGCTCAAAAAAAAAGGCGTTCTTGCAATCAATATGGCGTATTCTCCCAATTACGTGGGTAAAGTTCAAAGAGAAAAGCTGTCAATCCTTTACCATACGGCGGGGAGGCACTTTAAGCATATCCTGGTTCTTCCCGGCGAACAGGCCTGTTTCCTCATGAGCGACCGACCTCTTTTTTCCGAAATCCCTCGGCGGCTGAAATCAAAAGAAATCAAAACCGCCTACATTGACGGTTATTTCCACGGCAATATCACAAAAGAGCGAATTTCAGAGCTCGAGAAAAAACTGGACCAAAACAAAACCATCAACACCGATTTCAACCCTCGACTCATGCATCTGGTTTTCAGGGAATGGCTCAATCGGCATGGCACCACGCCCACCGGTTTTATCTGGGCTTTGTCCGGCCTGTTGGTATTGTATTTCATCTTCATGAAAAAAGAGGAATATATCCTTTTTTCAACGGGTTTTACGGTCATGGGGCTGGAAATGGCCATCATTTTTGCATTTCAGATTATCTATGGTTATGTTTATATGATGATTGGGGCCATTATCACAGCGTTTTTGCTGGGCCTTCTTCCAGGCGCCCTGGCGGGTGTGAAATGGCGTACCGGAAATGCTGTGAAGGTGGGGCTTTCGGAAGTGGCTCTTTTGGTTCTGTCAGTGGCTTTTTTATGCTGGTCCGGGTGGTTTAAAATCGCACTCCATCCGGCCTGGTTCCTGGCCTTCGGTTTCGTTTTATCATTTTTCGCAGGTTTTCAGTTTCCCGCAACTGCCCGATTGATCGGCGAAGACCAAAGTCCCGCCGCCGGTTGCCTGGCCGCGGACCTGTGTGGTGCGGCGGTAAGCGCCCTGATTGTGGGAACCCTTCTAATTCCGTTGTGGGGTCTTGGAGTGGCGGTATTGCTGCTCATATCGGTGAAAGCCTCGAGCAGTCTGTTGTTACTGTTTAGCCGGCAGGCGAACTCCTGAAACAACAAACGGAGCAACAACAGAGGTGAACAATCATGAATAAACTGATGACGCGAAAGGAATTCCTGAAATCAGCCGCCCTGGGTGCATCAGCCCTTCTCTGTGCCGGAACGGGGTATGGTTTTTTGAGTCAAACCGACAATTTTTCCGGCAGTATCAAAGGGCACATCACTAAGAATGATGCGCCGGATATCCCATGGAAATGGTCCATTGAAGGCTTTCATTATGCTTCAGACGGCGAGCAGGTGGAGTGCCAGGTATGCCCCAACCGCTGCGTTCTGGGCCCCGGGGACCGCAGTATCTGCCGGTCCAAGGTCAATATCGGAGGAAAACTCTATTCCCTGGCCTACGGGAACCCCTGTGCCGTCCATATGGACCCCATCGAAAAAAAACCCCTAGCCCACTTTTATCCGCGCTCCAAAGCCTTTTCCATGGCCACTACCGGGTGCAACTTCAGGTGTCTGAACTGCCAGAACTGGGAAATTTCACAAAAAAAACCGGAACAGGTGGAACATATGACCCTGTTTCCCGATGCGGCTGTAAAAGCAGCCCTTGAAAAAGGGGCCCGTTCCATTGCTTACACCTACTCCGAAGCCATTACCTTCTACGAATACATGTTTGACACGGCCAAACTGGCGAGAGCGGCAAACCTCAAGAATGTTCTCATCAGCAACGGCTACATCAATCGCGTACCGCTTGTGGATCTCTGCAGGTACCTGGACGGGGCCAACATAAACCTCAAGAGCTTTGATGACGCCATCTACCAGTGCTTGAACGGCGGAACACTTAACCCGGTTCTGGAAACGTTCAAGACCCTTCATGAACAGGGCATCTGGTTTGAAATGACCACCCTGGTGATACCCACATATGTGGACAAGCCGGAAATAATCAAACGCATGTGTGGATGGATAACGAAGAATCTGGGGCCGGATTATCCCCTCCATTTCCTGCGGTTTTTCCCCCAGTATAAACTAAACCGACTGCCGGCAACGCCTGTTGCCACCCTTGAAGAATTGAGGCAAATCGCTCTTGACCAGGGCATCCACTATGTGTACCTGGGAAATGTTCCGGGGCATTCGGGCACCCAGACCTATTGTCATCAGTGCAAAAAGGTGATTGTTGAAAGAAACGGGTATTGGATCAGGGAAATCCATATGAAGAACGGCAAGTGCACCTACTGCAATACGCCCATTCCAGGGCGGTGGGAGAAAACATAACAGTTTACAGGGTGCAGTCGTCAGGGGGCAGCAAAATTTGATTCAAAAGCGCTGCAATGGTGCTGAAACAGGGCCCATTGCCCTCGACTGCCGTCCCAATGCATTCTCCCAGAGCATGAGGGCTGTTGTGATCGGCTGTGTTTTCGAAAAATTTAAAACTGGCACATTGGCAGCAGCAAATCAAAGCGTTCGAATTTTGTTTGGCTGCGGGAGGGGTTTTATCGGCCACTTGTCTCTCCAATAATTTTTTTCGGTTGTTTTTTCAAATTAAGCCTGTTTCACCTGATATTCAGGGGCCACCAAACCCAGTATTACCCTGAAGGTCCGGTAGTCAAAGGGGTTGAAAGCGCCCCGGTAAGCCACAACAGCAGCGCATCCGCAACGGGAACAATCCGCCTGGTTCCCGTAAGTACAGGTTTTGGGCCGGCCATCCGACCGGTAGCACCGAACCCGCTGCCTGACCGGACAGGCGGATAGACGGTTCCATTGGTCGAAAGCGCCATAGGTCAGCAACTGTCGTGCCATGGCCGGTGTAAAACCGATCTTTTCACCGTATTTTTTCCTGAGTCGAAGCAGTTCCATCACCAACTGGTTCCGTTCCGCCAGGGGTATAAAGAGGTTTTCATCGCCTGGTCCTCGGTTGGGGGTAACAAAGGAAAAGCCCATGCCTTTGACGGGAAGCCGCATCATTTCTTGTACGAACCGGCCCAGGCTGTTCCGATTCAATCTGGAAATGGTCATATGAACGATGGGGGGATGTGAAGCGGTTTTCAGGTTTTCGACCGCCTTTTGGTATACCCCTTCTCCTCGAATGCGATCATTTTCTGTTTCAGGTCCATCCAGAGAAAGGATCCACTGGCCGTTTTCAAGTTCCGGAAAACCGTTTACGCCATTGGTAAAGGCCAGCGTGGCATCAAAAATTCGAGCAGCGGCCTGACATATTTCCGGACGGAGGGTGGGTTCCCCGCCGTACAGGATGGCCGCCCTAAGGCCGCAGGCCCTGAGCCTCTTGAGAAATGCGATCATCTCGTCATCCCCCAGTTCCGGTGGGTGTTCCTGCTGCCACCAATAACAGTGAAGGCACTTGAGATTACACCTGTGGGTAATGTCAATGGCAACGGAGGTGGGTCGCCGCGTTAAGAGCCACTGGGCAAGAATCATCAGTTTTCCAGGGGTCAGGCGCATGGTCGGCAATTATCCCATTCTTAATGAAATCGCAAGGGAAATCTTGATATTCTGACGGTCACGGGCTATAAGAGCCAATACCTGCTGCTGTTAACCCTATCCGTAAAACGCCACGAAAGGTACGGAAAAAATGACCCTTGCCAACAAAATTACCCTCTTTCGGATTGTCCTGATTCCGGTCTTTATCATATTCACCATTCCAGCGGCCACCTGGACGAAATTTGTGGCCGCTACAATTTTTGTCCTGGCCTGTGCCACGGATCCCCTGGACGGTTATTTTGCGCGCAGCCGAAGTGAGGTTAGTACCCTGGGTATCTTTCTGGATCCTCTGGCCGATAAGCTGCTGGTCATGAGTGCGTTTGTCATCCTGGTGAAATACCAGGTGGTGGCCGCCTGGATGGTGATTATCATTATTGCCAGGGAAGTTTCCGTCACCGGCCTGCGGGCCATCGTAAGTCAGCAGGCCGGAATTGCCATAGCCGCCGGCCCATGGGGAAAAATCAAAACCATCACCCAGATGGTTGGCGGTACAATTCTGCTGTATATGATCCCTTCCGGAGACTACAGCCGACAAGTCAGTCTATTGCTTCCTCCGGTAGCCAATATCATCATGACCATTATTCTGGCAGCCACCGTGTGGTCCGGTTGGAAATATTTTCAAGGGTATTGGGACCGACTTAAAGAAAGCGCCAAATGACTTCCCCCGCTAACCACAACACCTTTGATTCCCTGGAACCCGAGGCTTTCAGGGTAACCGGCCTGACTTCCGATGGAATCAAAATACCGAAACTGGCAAAGGACATTCTAAGTCGCCTTGCCATTCGTGCCTACAAACAGGCCGACCCCTGTTTATGGGTGGTGTTCCTTGGCGGCACCGGCACCGGCAAATCAACCCTGTTCAATGCCCTCTGCGGCAGGTCTTTGAGCGCAACCGGCGTGGAACGGCCTAAAACCGCGGGTCCCGTTGCATACGCCCATGCCCGATGTTCACTTGGAAAGGCTTTTCCATTTCCTGAAATCCATATGGAACCACTTCCCCTGGAAAAGGCGACGCTTCCCTATTCCGGAAAAGCCGGGCAGATTTCCGTTGTCACAACCAACGATGAAACGCTTTCACACCTGATCCTGGTGGACACACCGGATTTGGATAGTGTGGAGGAAAAGAACCATTTTATAGCAAGGGATCTTTATGCCCTTTCCGACGCGGTGGTCTTTGTGGCCAGCCAGGAAAAATATGCCGATGAAGTGTTGCACGACTTTTTCATGAAAGTGATTCAAGATGAAAAGCCTTACTTTTTTGTGCTGAACAAGGCATCAGAGGAAACCACAAAAGAAGAAATACTAAACGCCCTGCAGAGCCTTTCGATTCATGGGGCAAACTTGTGGCTGATCCCTCATACCACCCCCGGTACTTATGACCGGATAGCCGTTCAAAGACCGTTTATTCGCCTAAAAGATGCTTTTTTTCAATCCTTCAACCGGGAACAGGTTCACCGCATCAAATCGACGGCTGGTGCCAGGGCAGCAAAAGTCTTAAAAAAAGACGTCAACAAGCTTCGATCATTGTTAGACCTTGAAACCCGAGCCGTCAACGAATGGCTGAAACAGCTTCAGGAACTCACGCACCTTTCATCAATTGAGTACGTTCAACACCAGAAGGAAAGATTTTCCAAAACCAGCGGACAATATCTGAGGGTGGAAATCAGGAAACTTTTCTCCCGATACGATCTTCTGGCCAGACCTCGGCGGGCGGTTCGAAGCATTCTTAAAGCGCCCTTAAGGCTCATGGGCATCGCTCGGAAAAACCGAGCGGAGGATCGCAAAGCCGGGCTTTTGAAAGTACGGGAAAACGTGGCCTTTACGCCGGTTCAGGAAACCCTTGCAAAATATAACGTTTCCGTGGTGAAAGACCTCTCCCCGCCAGATGAAGAAGCACCGCTTTATCAATCCCTGCGAAATCCCCACCTGGCACTCACGGAATCGGAAATTCGGCAATACATTCTGGAAGCCCAAGAGGCGTTGGCGGGATGGCTGGAGGAAACCTTCGAGGAACTGGCAAAAGGGATTCCCACGGGAAAAAAAGTGGGGATTTATTCCACATCGATCCTGTGGGGCATTCTCATCCTGACCTTTGAAGTGGTGGTGGGCGGGGGCTTCACCGTGCTGGACGCGGCCCTGGACTCCGCTCTGGCGCCCTTTGTAACCAAAGGAGCCGTGGAAATCTTTGCTTACCATGAAATTCGGAAAATCGCAAAAGAACTGGCAAACCGTTACCAGGAAGGACTTTTATCCGTATTGCGAAGACAGGAAGAACGTTATATAAACTGCATTCAGTCTTTGGCCACGACATCTCAGGCCCAGGAAGCCCTGGACGGTCTTTTAAAAAGAATATCGGAACAAAAATCCTATAAAAAATGACCAATCCCATCGAACAGCATCAGTTCCGCCTGGAGAAAACCCTTGATCTCCTGCGAAAAGGGGGGCTTTTCTCTCTTTCATCGGAAAAGCGGCAAACCATGGAAACAAGGGCTCAAAAGCTCATTGGTAAACTAA
>JGI11705J14877_10001812_pt1 | contig 11873 bp, 8 predicted proteins | sample Etolaghawater15m_FD_14877 | JGI IMG/M metagenome (IMG submission 14877) | reverse complement strand
CGGGTGGATGCCTTTGTGTTATGGGTGCTCCGGCGGCAATGACTGTTCAGCAATTGATGGCCCGTCATTACGTGGAAGGGCTTTTGTTTGCCCTTCTTGCGCTGTACCTCTTTCTTATTTCCTTGCGGGAAAAACGGCGTTTTACGCTCTATTTAGGCGCAATATGCTATTTTATCGCCATGGCATCAAAAGAGGTTTTTGTCCCCCTGGCAGTACTCTTCATTATCTGGCCCGAGGGGTCTTTTAGAAAACGTTTGTTGGCAGTAATCCCCTATTTTTCTGCGTTTTTTCTTTATGTTATCTGGCGAAAGTTCATGATTGGGATGGTGGGTGGAGGGTACCGAGTGCAAATGGATACACTCCTTTTTTTTCCGCTGAAAATCTATCATTCCTTTTTTGGAAACAGCTATTTTTCTATCATGGTTGTCATTATAGCGGCCGTTGTCTTACTGTTGTTCCTTCTTAAAAAGAGACCCAAACACATTCTGTTTGCGGCAGCATTGATCGGCGCCACAATCGGCCCCCTTATTCCGCTGGGTGCAAACGCGGTTGCTGGCCGATATTTTCTGGTTCCTTGGTGGGCATTTGCCATGACGATTACGGTGGTTTTGGGAATACGTCCGATCCGTAATAGTGCGACCCTTGTTATCAATCTATTGCTCGTCTCCTTTATTGGGTTAGCAGCCCTTCTAAACGGGCATAAGGGTGTACGGCCTATGGACGACATCATGGAAAGATTTGATGCTCAGGGACGATTTCTTTGGGAATCACAAAAGCCCCGGGCGGTGCTATATGCGCCTGTTACTTCCCATTACGGCCACTATTTCTCAGGCCTTCAGTGGCTTAAGAACCATGTAAAAGGTGTCTCTCAGCCGGTTCTTGTTATGGGGGATGAAATTGAGCTGAAAGCATTCGGGGACCACCCTAAGGATATCTGGGCATATAATCCAGAATCCCGTACCGTCCAGGATATTTCAAAAAAAATTCCCGGGATCGTGGAATCATGGCAAAAAAGACAGCGTGTTATGCCACTTTCTTTTCAGTTGGATTATGATAAGGATAAAATGGTTGCCTGGCGATGCGGTCCTTATCCATCCGGGGCCTATACATTTATGAGCAGGGATGATAAACCTGAAGAAGATCCTTTGAAAATGTTGGGCATGAATAAATTTACGCTTTCACAATCCGGGCAATGGCGTGTCAACCTAGAATACCCCCTTTTTTTGTACCTGCGCTACGACTCTCCCGAGGGATGGACGGCTTACTCGCCTTTACTCCATTTTGATCCCAGAGATGCACATTTAAAGTGGAACAGGGGAAATACTTCTAAGACCTTCGATACAACCCCCAACACTACGGAGTGAAACGGAAATGACTTTTCCTGAAGACATGAAAGACGTCAGCGAAGACCAAAAAGTACCGGTGACGGATTCGCCGGCATTGCCCCTTATTTCCATTGTCATTCCGGTTCACAATGAATCCCATGTCATCGCAGAAACACTTAAGGAAACTCTCAAGGCGGCCCTTGGCATCTCGCAGCAGTATGAAATCCTGATCATTGATGACGGCTCCGATGACGGAACCTGGGAAACCGTGCGCACCCTCTCCCGACACAATCACCATATCAAGATGATTCGATTTTCACGCAATTTTGGAAAAGAGGCGGCTATTCTGGCCGGTCTGAAATTCAGCAGGGGGAAAGCCGTCGTCGTTATGGATGGAGATTCACAGCATCCCCCGGCTTTGCTAGGGAAAATGTTTCGTCTCTGGAAGGAAGAAAACTACCAAGTGGTTCACAGTGTCAAAGCAAACAGGCAAAAAGAAACACCTGTCAAGGGTCTATTTGCGCGACTTTTTTACGCCTCCATGACACTGCTTTCGGGCTACAATCTGAGACAGGCGACCGATTACAAACTATTAGACCGGCAAGTGGTGGATCATTACGTTGCCCTTTCCGAAAATGTTCGGTTCTTTCGTGGACTGGTGCCCTGGCTCGGGTTTCGCAGTGCTTCTGTCTCCTTTCATCCAGAGGATCGCATTGCGGGTGATTCCAAATGGAGCCGTTTCGCTTTGATGAGCCTTGCCGTAAGGGCGATTTGTTCCTTTTCGTCATTGCCTATGCAGGTAGTTACTTTTATGGGTGGGATCATGTTCGCGGCCAGCATTCTGCTTGGAATGCATGCGCTATTTACGAAGCTGTTCGGTAGAGCGGTTGAAGGTTTTACAACCGTTATCCTGTTGTTGCTTTTCATTGGTAGCACCCTTATGGTAAGCCTCGGAATAATTGGACAATACTTAGCGATGGTCTACGAAGAAATCAAAAGGCGACCCCGTTTATCATCGAAAAAATGGAGAATCTGTGATCCGGCTAAATGAAAAAACGCTCTGAAAAGTAGAACAACTCAAGCGCTATCTTAGACGTCATTAGGCTTGCGCACACTACCTGCAGCGTATCAGATGGTTCTGGGGTATTCGGATAGTTTGGTGTGCCTCGGAACCCGTGATATCTGACGGGGTCGTTTTGACCGGATAGAGATGAAATGAAAGATGCAATTTGACTACGATCAGTATGGGGACTACCAATATTTTGCTGTAAAAAATGGACACCCAATTCAGCGATATTGGCACAAAAAGCGTGTTGAAGCAGCTTTAAGAGCTGTTGAAGCTCATTCAGAATATAGGGTTTTGGATATTGGATGCGGATCTGGATTATTGTCTTTTGCTTTCGCAATGCGAACTAACCACCTGTTTGGAATTGACGTATCTAAAAATGCCACTCTTTTTTGCAGGAATTTCGGTATAAGACAAAAAAGAAGCAACTGCGACTTTGGGCTAATAGGGAATGACGGAAAGCTTCCACTTAAAGACAGTTGTGTAGATATTGTATTATTTGCAGAAGTAATAGAGCATTTGACTTTTGATGTTTCGAAGGAAATCCTTAAAGAGATTATTAGGGTATTAAGGCCAAATGGTATACTTTATTTGACAACACCAAACTACGCAAGCATTTGGCCTCTCGTTGAAAAAGCACTCGATTTTTCCGGTAAGGTTCCTCGATTAGAGGATCAACAACACATACAAAAGTTTACTCCGAAATCCCTGGTTCGACTTTTTAATATAACTGGATTTGACATTATTAAGATTACTACATTTTTTTTTCTATCGCCATTCTTGTCATGGCTATCATCCCGGATGTCTGACAAACTTTTTAATGTTGAGGAAAACTTTCAAATTATACCAGGCTGTTTGATCTCATGTACCTGCAAAAAGCAATAGAAGAGGCTTTGTTTTGGGGAAAGGCCATAAAACCTGAAATCAAAAAGTGTTTCTATATCTTAAATTGGCATATCCTACCAGCATTTTAGGGCCTATTCATGTCTGATTGCCATAGGAACACGACTATGAAAATAATTTTTCATTGCGATGATATGGGTTTCACTCGAAATATCACACAACGTATTTTTGATTTATGGAAATCTGGGTTTATTAACAGCTTCAGCGTATTACCGAACGGCGATGCTCTAGATGATGTATCCCGGGGCCTTTTGAGCGAAAACGGGAGGAAAGTACGGATTGCGGTTCACCTGAATCTTTTTGAAGGTCCGGCGCTTTCTTCACCGGGTAGTGTCCCACTGCTCACAGATTCTGACGGAGACCTCAATTGCGGCTTTCCGGATTTACTGGGAATTTGGTTGGCTTTATCCCACAAACGGAAGTTTTTGCTAGGACAAGTGGAAAGGGAGTGGCGGGCTCAAATTTTAAGGGTTAGGGAAGTCTGCGCTCCTCGAAAAATTACGGCATTGGATGGACATGTTCATATTCATATGTTGCCTTTTCTTTTTCCTGTTGCGGTGCGGTTAGCCCAGGAATACGACATTCCAGAAATCCGTATATCGCGCGAGATATTCCACTTTTCCTCAAAACTGAAAGACAGTATTTCCTTTGATTTTGGCGTTAATATAATAAAGCATGTGATTCTTCGTTTATGCTCACGTCCTGCGTTTAGACGTGCATCTCAAGCAGGGTTGTATAGCTGTGAAACACTTGTTGGTGTTTTGTATTCTGGAAATATGTCGTGTGCTTCTACCATGGCGGGAATTAGAGCAGCTGAACGTAAGAAAACTAAATCTGTTGAGATTTTGTTCCATGCAGGAAGGGCCTCCATTGAGGAAGTTTCTAGCTGGAGTAGGAACAGGCGTTCTGGAAATTTTGTTCTTAGCAAAAAGAGAGACCATGAGTGTCGTGAACTAATGCATTTTAGAAGGAGAGCGTAATGGTGTCTCTTGATCTTGTCGATGCAGTTAAGTTGGATTATGATGAATACGCAAACCTTCAAAAGAGAGCTTTTGCAGCTCTTTTAAAAGAGTCTCAAGTTTCTGATGATTTTATGAATGCTGATTATTATCGATGGAAATATAACCCCCCTTTGGGAAGGGGAATGATTGCAACAGTTCGTGAAAAAGGGGTTTTGGTGGCTGCCAACGGAATGATACCTCTCGAGATATGCTGCGGGCAGATCAAAACCAGAGGATGGCAGTCATGTGATACTGCAACTTTGCCAAGTGCTCGCAGAAAGGGGTATTTTCAAAGATGTCTTAGGTTTCTTGAATCCGCACTTGATCCAACCGATATTTTTTTTGGCTTCCCAAACAAGAATTCGATGCCTGGATTTTTAAAATTAGGGTGGAAAGAGAGGCAGATCGTCACAACATGGCTAAGCTTAAGTCATTGTGGCTTTCCTTTAAAAAAGCCAGATCGTTGTTACGGCCATATCCAGTGCTTTGATCAGGGTCAAGATCGGGTAACAGAAAAACTTTCAATTTCCGGCAGATCGATGCTTGTCAAAGGGGCTGCTTATATGAACTGGCGTTATATGGGTCATCCCGCCCATAGGTATTTTACTATAGCCTGTCGGGATGAGGGGCAACAAGTTGGATATGTTGTTGCGCGAAAGGTCGATCTGCTGAANATGAAGATTATGNTGATCATGGATATGGGNGCANTTCGATCTTCTATCGAGCGGGCGTTGTTACGGTATATTGTTTGGTTGGGCCATAAAGAAGGTGTGAAATGGATAGCTTTTCTGGATACCGGTCTTCCCCTGCTAAACGGTCTAGGGGCATGTTTCTTACCCCTATGCTGGCGTATGCTGCCAAAAAGACAGGTATTGATGGGCAGAGCGAAGGGCGGAACGCAGGGCGAAAAAATATTTCAGAGTCTTTGGCGAGTTCAAACCGGTGATTGGGACGGGTTCTAAAGTGATTCAATCGACTGCAATTTTGATCCATCAGAATATTTAGTGTCTGAACGAAAAAATGAAATTTTCAGATCGGCAAAGTGATATTTGCGAGGAAACCTTGGATTGGAACCGATTTCCCTTTTTTCAGATCAGCGGGTTTCGCGTTAATCTGCAATTAGACTAGATTTTTTTGATACAAAGGGCCGCAAATATTCGGCCATCACCGCCATGGGATTTTTCATAAACATTTTTCCATACTATCTGGAATTGAGTAAGCATCTGTTCAATATGAGTAGGCGAGAAAGAATGCGGCTCCAAAGGACGTATTTCGTGTTCAATATCCACATTCAGAATGAAGTGTCCGTTTGGTTTGAGCACTCGCCATATTTCGTTCACAACTTGCTGAGGGCTGTCGACGTGATCCAAACTGTTACGAGAAACTGCAATCTCTACGAAATTATCATTCAGTGGAATATGTTCCGCCCCGGTATTGAGATAGATAACGTCATTACTTGGCAGCAAGAGACCGTTTTTCTGAAATCGGTTGGCTAGTGGTTCAACAGCTATTTTAATGCTTGCATCGCACCCCTCCAAGAATCCGACGGGTCCAGGCCCAATTGACATGACAACTTTGTCCTTAAAAAAGGTCTGATCCTCCATTTGGATTTCTTTTAAAATACGAATGCTTTGTGCACGGGCTTCCAGCCATCGTCGTTCAATGTATGATAAGCCGATTTTTGGATCTATCTGCAGCAGTTCTGGAACATCCAAATTCCAGAACCGACCTTTTCTCAAGGTGAAGTCCCATACATCAATCCACCACCTCAGTTCCTCCAGGAGAAGATGATTTTGGTCACATTTTTTCATAATATTGATCTTCCAGACAGATAGCACGATAACAACTCTGACATTTGTTAGAACCTCCTTAAGCCTTAGAAATTGATAACAGCGTCATTTGATGCGAAATTATCTTCTCCGTGCCGAGGGTAGAATGATTTAGTTTACAGGTCAAGGGTAAAATGGGATAATATACCATCCAGTCGGATTTCTGATGAACTTCAAAGATCTGTTTCCTTTTTGGTTGTTTATTGCGTCTTCGACAGCAGTAGATAAAGCCGGACCGCCTTAATGATCCTCAATCTTAAGGGAATTGGTTCCTCTTTGTTGTTTTCCGCGCAGGAGGTCATTTTCATGGGTGAATCATGGGACAACACATCAATATGGCCTGCAAAGAAATCGAAAGCATTCCCTTTATCATCGAAAAAACGGAAAATTTGTGATTCGTTTAAAGAAAAGATCGTCCAATTTACGAAGTGCGGACCCCAATCATTCCATGTCAAACGGCATCAGTATTATCATACCTACCTGTAACGGGGGGCGAATTTTTTCAGAGTGCTTGGCTGTCATCAAGCGGCAGGAATATGCGGGTCCGGTTCAACTGATTGTTGTCGATTCGGGCTCAATTGACAAAACGGTCGAACTGGCCATGAAGGCTGGGGCCCAGGTTAAAAGAATTGATCCGAAGCAGTTCCACCATGCCAGGACCAGGAATGAAGCGCTACCGCTGGCAGAGCATGAAAAAGTTGTTTTTATGGTGCAGGATGTAATTCCATTGTCTGAACTATGGCTTGCGTCGTTGTCCCAAACATTGGATGATTACCCGGTGGCAGCTGCCTATACTGCCCAAATACCCCATGATGATGCAACGCCTTACGCTCGTTTCGAAATCGAATCCGTTAATGCGGCAAGGGGAAATTTGCCTGTCATCCAGCAAATTGAATCCCTTGAATCATTTCAGAAAATGCCTTACCATAAAGCCTACCGAGCGGTCGGGCTGGATAATGTTTGCGCTATCTACAGAACGGAATTTCTAATGAAAGTCCCTTTTCCCGAAGTGGATTTTGCTGAAGATTTGGCTTGGGCCCATAAAAGCCTTTGCATGGAGTACAAGATCCTCTATGCTCCGAATATCAAGGTGAAGCATTCACACAATCGGTCGCCTGAATACGCATTTCGCCGACAGATTACCAATTCCTTATGGTGTGCAAAAATTTTAAAACGAGTAGAAGCAGACTTGTCTTTTTTAAACCTTATAAACCTCAGAACTTTAACCCGGCGCGTTCTCGTTTTCGTTTCGGAATTCAGACGGAATATTGGCCTCAATACATCAAAATGTCATATTAGTGATCTGCTGCTGATGAGAATCCTTAGAGAATATCCTTTAGGCCAGAGGCTCAAAGGTTTTTTTTCTGACAGGGCCTTTTCAAGCAATGGAAAACCACCAGAACGTCTGGAAGTTATGCTGAGTCAAATCCAAACCACCATAACCACACATTTTCATCTGATTAAAAAAAAGTACGAATTAACGAACCAGGAAGAAAAAGTTTCCATGCTTGATCAGATTATTGCCAATTCCATGGGAAGGCTATATGGAGAGGTCTATGCCAGCCGCTCGCTGAAAGGAAATCTATCGCCATCCTTTCAATCCATGATGCACCCCTTTATTTGTGGTGTATAAAAAGGCGCTCAAAGATGTAAATTCTATCTGGGAAAAGGTATGATGAACTGATGAAAATCCTACAAATCAGCACTTATGATATCAGGGGGGGTGCAGCAAGGGCCACGTATCGACTGCATCGCGGCCTGCTTGATATGGGGCAGGACAACCGCATGCTGGTCAGATGGAAGGAAACGGATGACGATTTTGTTTCAGCTGTTCATCCAGAACAGGATTCTGATGACAATGCCTTTTTTCTGGAAGTGCCCATCCAAGAACACTATATCAATGCACATCGCACCAACCTCAGTAACACCATGTTTTCCCTGCCCTATCCGGGTTATGTTATTTCCCGGTCGTCTCTGGTACAAAACGCTGACATCATAAACCTGCATTGGGTTTCCCATTTCCAGTCGCCCGTGACGCTAAAACATATCTTTGAGATGGGGAAACCTGTTGTATGGACGTTGCACGATCAATGGGCCTTTACGGGAGGATGTCACTATTCCAGCGGTTGCGAGGGATATCGCGACGATTGTGAAAAATGCCCCCAGTTATCGGAGGATCCGTTCTATCTTGCGAAAGCTATTTTGTACGACAAGGAAGCACTTTTCAAGAATGCCAACTTAACCATTGTCACGCCAAGCCGATGGATGGGTTGCTGCGCCAGGGAAAGCCGCCTGTTTAAATCCTTCAGGGTTGAAGTGATTCCAAACTCATTGGAAACAGATCTCTATTCTCCCATACCCAAGGATCAGGCCAAGGAACGCCTGGAAATCCCGAATGATGCAATCACATTGCTATTTGGTGCCATAGACGGAAGTGAAAAAAGAAAAGGGTTTGTCAAGCTGGTCGATGCCATGAACGCTTGTTTGGAAAACGCATTTTTTCAAGAGCTGTTGGGGAAAGACCGGTTGAGAATCCTTTGTTTTGGACGTCCCAACGAAATGTTGGAACGCATCGGAATCCCTGTTGTTTCACTGGGGACTCTGGGCAGGGATGAAGACATCAGGGCAGCCTATTCGGCTGCCGACATTTTTTTACTGCCATCCCTTGAAGACAATCTACCCAATACTGTACTGGAATCCATGAGTTGCGGCACTCCAGTGGTGGCCTTTGACGTTGGAGGCGTTTCCGATATGGTAACGGACAGGGTTAATGGTCTTCTGGTCGAAGCCTTTGACACCAGACAGATGGGCGAAGCCATTGTTACCCTTGCTGTAGATCACGGCATGAGAGCCGCTATTGGGAAAACGGCTCGTAAAAGTGCCATCACGGATTATGCTCTGAATGTTCAGGCTAAACGCTACTCAGATCTGTATGAAGATTTGTTACCTCAGGGACAAGCTTCAAGATCTGATGGGAAAGCAGGCCCAGTACCAAACCATGAAATTAAAGATGATGCTGCCCCAGCTCTTGCGTATCTGGAAACGACCCTGGGACCTAAACTTAGTTCCGTTTACGACCAAATGCTATTTGAAACCCTCAAGTCTTACACGCCGTATATTCACAAACAATGGGCCATGAGTGAGTTGGACAGGGTTAAACGTTTGGAGCAAGTTGGTCGGTTAAGCCATTTGCTGGAATCATGCGAAGCGGATCGCGCCGCCCGCCTGGAACAATTGAAAATCTGTGAAGCGGATCGCGCTGCCCGACTGGAACAATTGAAAATCTGTGAAGTCGACCGAGCTGCCCGATTGGATATAATTAACAATCTTACGGAGAAGCTAAATGCAAAAAAAATCAGGAAACAATTGGAGGAGTGTCTTTCCGGTGTAGAAAGCTTGAAGCAAAGGGCTCTGTTGGCAGAGCAAGGGTGGCAGGCCCTCGAAAATACCCAGGTGGTGAAAAAAGCCAGAAGAGTGGGACTCATTAAATCGGAAAAACCTAATCTAATAAATGACGATGCAGATGGAACGTAAATTTTTATGGGTGAAAAATTATTTTTGTAGATTTAATGGGTTAAGGAGACGCAGTTAGTTGGCTTTCATTGCAGTGGATATGACGCCTGTGCTCCCTGGCGGAAAGAATGGCGGCGCCAAGATTCTCGCCATTGAGCTTTTAAAATCGTTTCATGAAATGGCAATTCGGGACCGGTTTTTAATCTTGACGGCATCCTGGAACCATGAGGATTTGGCGGTTTTGGATGGCCCCAATATGCGAAGATCTTGTATCCTGACAGGTCAGGAGCCAAAGCCGAAAGCCCCCTACGCTCGTTATTCCCATCGGCTTCACCGGGCTGTGAGGAGAATCAGAAGCCGCCTGAGGCGCATTCATAGAAGTAAGTCTCCAATGGGCAGAAGTTTAGCAGCACAAGGTGTGGATCTCCTGTTCTGCCCTTTTACTGCCCCGATTTATGCTGAAAAGAACATTCCGACCGTTTCTGTTGTCCTTGACCTTCAACACATAGCGCTGCCGCAATTTTTCAGCCTTCACGAAATCGGTTTGCGGAACGATTTTATGATGGAATTAACGCGCAAAGCAGACCGAATCATTTGTATTTCAGAGCATACTCGAAAAACGGTTCTCAAGCACCTGGGGGTTCCTCCTGAAAAAACACATTCCGTTCCAATCTGCATTCAAACAAGGTTATCCCGTCTGGAACCGGAAAAATACACCCAAAATCTGGTGAATTTCGGTATCGCAAAACGGCCCTATATGTTCTACCCGGCCAATTTCTGGCCCCACAAAAACCATTCCATGCTTTTAACCGCTTACGGCATGTTCCTGGCGCGCAATCCCGAGAGCCCCCTTGATCTGGTGTTTACAGGCGCCCTGGATGGCGAGGAAGGTACGTTCAGAAAGGCTGTATCCCAGATGGGCCTGGCAAAACGAGTTCATTTCCTGGGGTTTGTCCTAGAGGAAAAGCTTGCGGCAGTGTGGTCAGGCTGTGAGTTTTTGATTTTCCCTTCCCTTTATGAGGGTTTTGGAATTCCCGTGTTGGAAGCCATGTCCATTGGAAAGCCAGTGCTTTGCAGTGACCAAACGAGCCTGCCGGAGGTGGCGGGGGATGCGGCACTCTATTTTGATCCTCGAAACCCCAAAGCCATAGTGGATTGTATTGAACAGATCACAACCAATCCTTTTCTTAAAAGCACCCTTGTGGAAAAAGGACGGAATCGTGCCAGTCTTTTCAAACCTGAAGATATGACGCAGCAGTACCTTGAAATATTTAAACAATCCATAAAATCCCCTGGTAGTGTATCCGATGGAATTACGGGTATATTTAAGGATGGTTGGATGGGTGAGAAATCGGTTGTGGCCTATGCTTCCGGATCACCGGAAAGAGTACTTGAAATGAAGCTTGAAGCGCCTTCCTGGCTGCCGGCCAGGCGTGTAAAAGTGGAGGTGAGTGATTCCCATAAAATCCTGCAGCGGGTGGACATACGGTCTGGCAGAGAAATGGTCATACGCCAGGTGTTGCCCCATAGACAAGGGTACATTACCCTTTCCATGGCCCCTACATTCAACCCGTCTGATTACGGCTTGGGGGATGATTTGCGGAACCTGAGTGTTTTTTGCCGGGAATGCAAGCTCGTTTCGCCCCATGAAGAAACGATTCTGCTTCAGATGAAAAGGAGCAGGGTTTGAGTCTCTCCATCAGCATCGTAACACCTTCCTACAATCAGGGGCGATTTATTGAAAGGACCATTAGGAGCGTTTTGGATCAAGGTGAACCGTCACTGGAATATGTGGTTATCGATGGTGCCAGTACGGACGAAACAGTGGATGTGCTGAAAAAATATGGAAATAAGCTTCACTGGGTATCAGAAAAAGATACTGGCCAGACCGAAGCACTCAATAAGGGATTTATGGCGACCGGCGGGGATATTATTGGTTGGCTGAATTCCGATGACATTTATTATCCGGGGGCGCTATCTGCGGTTAAAAGGTTTTTTGAAGAATGCCCTTGGGCCGATGTTGTTTATGGGGATGCCGATCACATCGACGAAAACGACCAGCTCATTGAAGCTTACTACACGGAAGACTGGGATTATGAAAGGCTAAAAGAAGTGTGTTTTATTTGCCAGCCGGCGGTTTTTTTTAGAAGGCGACTTTTGGAAAAATTGGGGTTGCCGGATGCGAGCTTGAAATATTGCATGGATTATGAATATTGGCTGCGTTTAGGTGCTGAGA
>JGI11705J14877_10001811_pt1 | contig 11880 bp, 6 predicted proteins | sample Etolaghawater15m_FD_14877 | JGI IMG/M metagenome (IMG submission 14877) | reverse complement strand
CAGATCGAGATCGAGAACGAAGAGGCTCTCTATTTTTCAAAAATTTCAGAATTACCCCAGACCAGAGGCTTAACGCCTTTTCTCCCCACCAACTCGGCCCCTGCAGACCCCCTGCTGGAGGTGGTCAAACGCTTGGATCATGACCACCAGACCATCCTTTTGGAACCCACCCGGGATAGTAGTGAGCGTCTGGCCCAAAGTCTGGCCAGCCACCGTCTTCATTTTCCCTTGCTGCAGATCAGGACGCTGAGTGAAGTCAGAAAGAGCCTCGAGCATAGCAAACGCCGATTGACGCCTTATTTGGCCCGTCTCGGTGTAGCCAGTATGCTTGGAAAGAACAGACAGTGGGGAATCGTGAACCGTCTGGCAGAGGCATTCTACAAAGCCACCCAGGGAGAACAGGTAGTCACTGAAAAAGCCGGGATGTATCAGCAGTTCCTGGCCTGGTGTGATGACCGGGAGCTGGTGGCTGAAATATCAGCCTGGGATGTCTCCTCGCTGGGAAAAGACACGCGCATGATCGTGAACGGGATATCCTCCACTTCACCGGCGGACTACCGGTTTCTCAATACCTTGTCCCGTGAACTGGATACCATTTTTCTGAACCCCCTGCGCCAGGGTAAACCTGAATCAGGATTTAATATGGGTGTGGGACATTGGTCCGTGCATTCAAGCATGCCATTGGAACCCAGTCGGCACCCCATTCGAACCTGCTATGGTGTCCAGGGAGAGGTGGAGATGGTGGCTGAACAGATCACCCAGCTCCTGGAATCTGGTGTGCCAGCCACATCCATTCAGATTGCCGTCTCATCCATGGAACGCTATGTGCCAACCATTGTGCGGATCTTTGGAGAACAGGAGCTTCCTTTTAGGCTTAGCAAAAGGGAACCTGTGATGGAACGTCCCGTTACCCAGTTGGCCTTCGCCTTGCTCCAGGGAGCCATGAGCTATCGCCTATCCTGGGATCTGGCCATGGCCGTCTGGCTTCATCCTCTTGCCGTGAGAGGCGGTGTCGATCTGGCAGCACGACAGCGTTTGGATCTTGAGGTCAGGAAGCTGGGCATTACCCAACTGGATGATAGCTTGGTTGAACGTTTTCAGCATCTTGAAAATTCCCTGGGTGAAAGCCTGGTGAGCAGCGCCAAGGACTTACTCCGTTTTGTAAGGGAAGAATGGCAGGTCGTCCGGGAGTATGATCTCAAGCAGAGTGCCCAGTGGCTCCTCGATCTGCTCAAGGGGTTTGATTTCACCCTCCAGCTGGAACCTGGTTCCGTGGCAGCCAAAGCATATACATCCCTGAAGAATGCCATCGAAGGTGTCAGGGCTGACTGGGGCAGTTATTTGAGCTCAAAAGGATCCCTGGCTGATCTGAATCGAGAACTGAGGGAACGTCTGAAAGGAGTGGAAGTCGCATCCACCCGCCAGGGCTTTGGCCTGGAAGTGATCTCCTTTCTGGATACCCTGAACCAGCATGCGCCGTATTTATTCGTCATGGGGTTGTCTGAAGGACAATTTCCCGTGGCACCGGACAGCAACCCCTTCCTGAAACAATCTCAGTTGAACCCCTGGTTCCTCAATCTGAATCTATTCAAAACCTGGTTGAGGTATCCAGAAGGACATCTTTTCTTCTCAGCATCGGAGCGGGATGCCGGCGGGGAAGCCCTTGAACTCAGCACCTTCTGTCAGTATTTGAGCAAAGCAGGCCCCCCGAAAATTCGGGTGCGCAGTCTACGACAGCAATATGAGAAAGTCGCGGGGAAGATTCTGCATCAAGCGAACTCGCCACGGCAAATACGCCACAATGAATTGCAGCAATCACCGGGAGCGGGTCAGTTCTTTGGCCAGCTTCAACCCCCTGCTGAAAAACCAAATATCTATCTCTCTGCATCGGCTTTTGATGATCTGATCAAGTGTCCCCAGCGCTACTGGTATGCCCGCAAGCTCAAACTCGAACCGGCTGAGACCGATATTGCCCAAAGGGATGAGGTGGAGCTGGGAAACCTGGTGCACAAGGTTCTGGAACATTTTGGCAAAGCAGGGGGCTTCTTGACAGCCGGTCAAGATCTGGAGCAAGCGTACCTGCAGCTTGAGAGGTCCGCGGGAGAAGTGTTGAAGCTAGCCCAGGTGGATCTCAGCTCCGATCTGCTGGATAGCAAGGGTGGGGAGGTGTATTTCACCAACTTTCATGATCCCAGTCGCAATTTGCTTTCAGCCATGCTTCAGCTTGAGCAGGATACCCTGACCTATTTCCCCTCTGAGGGTCTCCACGAACAATCCTTCGGAAAATCGGACGATCCTGATTCCTGGCCCCTCCATGAAATATCAAATGATGACATCAGTCTGAATCTTCTGGGGCAGATCGATCGGGTATTTTTCAACGCATCCCATGTTTGGGCCAGCGATTACAAGACCGGCGCTGTGGATTTGAAGCAGAGTCGGGAGTTCTGGACCAGCCAGATGTTTTTTTACTATATGGTTCTGAAATCAAAATTTCCTGAGCTGGACGTGGTCCTGACCTATGAACAGCTCAAAAGTTTTCGGAATGCCCAGTTCGGTTTTAAGGGATATTTGGGTGATACGGAATCTGATCATCCTCTGTTGACCACGCTGCCATCTAGGGGGAATGTGACCATCCCCATTGCAGCGGGAGCTGACTGGAATCTGGAGCGCATTGAGAAGGAAACCCTGAACTATGCCCGTTTTTTGGCGGCGGGTAATTTCCCGCTCACCGATCGGGATGAATCCAAAGCCTGTGCCTATTGTCAGTTTGAGAGGATCTGCCGAAAAACCGCGCTACCCAGATAAAGGGTCAGGGGCTCTCAAGCTCGGAGATTTCGTTGCCCACCATTTCCCAACGTTCCATCAAGTTGAGCAGGGTTTTATCCAGCACTTCCATCTTTTGAGATAAGCTGGACAGGCGCGCCGGGTCTGTCGCATTTTGCGGGTCATGAAGTTCTGATTCAATTTCCACCCGAAGGGCTTCTGCCTTTTCTATGTCCCGTTCAATTTTAGAAAATGCTTTGCGTTTGCTGCGCAGATCCTGATGTCGATGCTTGTGCTCGCTGGCTGGTTTTTCCACGTGAACTGGCTGGGTCTGTTCCAGATTGATGCGCCTTTGGAAATCGCTAAGCTGATAGGTGTCAGCGAAAAATCGGATCTCTCCATCTCCGTTCAGATACAAGATCTGATCACACACCTGATCAATGAGGTAACGATCATGGGTGATGAGGATCTGGGCACCGCAAAATTCTCTCAGGCTGTCTTCCAATACTTCCAGGGTCGGGATATCCAGATCATTGGTGGGCTCATCCAGGATCAGGATCTCGGCGGGTTGCCGCATCATCTCTGCAATGAGCACCCTTGCACGTTCGCCACCTGAAAGTTGGGAGACCCGCAGATCAAGCTGGTCCTTCTGGAATAGGAAGCGTTGCGCCCAGGCACTGACGTGAACCGCATTCTCCTGGTAAATGAGTGTATCGCCTTCTGGAGCCAGAGCCCTCCGCAGGGTAGCGTTCTCATCAGCCAGATGACGGGTTTGATCCAGGCTGATGATGCGAATGTTCTGGGCCAGTTCAATGGTTCCGGCATCCAGCTGCAGATCGCCTTTCAAGGCCGCAACCAAACTGCTTTTGCCGCTGCCATTTACCCCCATAATACCCAGACGCATCCCGGGTGACAGGAACAGTTCAAGATCTTTGAACAGCAGCTTGCCCCCCCTTGAAAGCCTCAGGTTCTGTCCATGGAGCAACTTTTTTGATTTGCGGTCGTTGGCATCAAAACTGATTCCCGCTTCGGTTTGAATATTGTTGCGCTGCTTTAATTCATTGAGTTCAGAGATCAATCCGTGGGCTTTGTCAATACGGTATTGGGCCTTGGTGGTTCGCGCCTTGGGGCTCGTCCGAAGCCATTCGATCTCGCGTCTCACTTTGTTGGAGAGCGAAACCTCCTCCAGAGCCTGGTTGTTCAAATACTCCTCACGCGCTTTGAGAAAACGTGAGTAGGTGCCATTCACCTTGAGATAACCCTGCTTGTAGCGAGGATCCAGATCCATGATGCTGTGGCAGGTATTTTCCAGAAAGAAACGATCGTGACTGATGAGGATATAGGAGAACTTGGCTTTCTGGAGATAGTCTTCAAGCCATAGAATGCCACCCAGGTCCAAATGGTTGGTGGGTTCATCCAGAAGGACCAGATCCGTATCCATGGCCAGCACAGCCGCCAGAGCCACCCGTTTTCGCCAGCCACCGGAAAGCTCGCCAAAGGTTCGCTGCATGTCTTCGAACTGCATGTCCTGCTGAAAATCATTTAAGCGCTTCTGGATCTCCCAGGCTTCCAGATGAGCGGGGAAGCGATCCAGGATGATGCGCTCAATACTGCTCTGCGATTCAAACGCATCGATCTGGGGCAGGTAGGCGATTCGGATTCCCGTGGAAATGGCCAATTCACCCTGGTCTGCCGTTTCAATCCCGCTGATGATCTTGAGCAAAGTGGATTTTCCACTGCCATTGGGACCGATCAAACCCACCCGTTCCCCTTGATGGATGGTGAGCGATAGATCCTTGAACAGGTTCAAGTTGCTATAGGATTTGTGAAGATCCTTTGCAGTAAATAGGACGGCTCCAGGCATTAGGCTCGGTTTAACTCCTGACGGATGAGTTGATCCAGTTCGTCCAGACTTGTGGCGAGCAAATTGTGACCATCTTCCAGGGCGTTTTGCAGACGTAATGTTCTGTGTGTCTGGAGCAGATCGATCCAGGTTGTGGGCACCTGCGTTGAGGCGATTTCTCCCAGCATATCCAAATCATGGATATCCCCCAGTTGTTTGCCCAGCAGATCCAGGCGGGTCAGAAAATGATCGGGTGTCTGTTCATCATCTCCAACTACCAGGCGCACTCGATACCAGCAGCGTTTGGCCTTTTTGCGCCAGGAGTGCACCGTTTCCGAGTCGGAATTCACGGTCACTTCTTCCAGCGAAGATTTCAGATGATCATAACTATCCAGGATGTAAGGGGTGAGCACCCTCTGTTCACTGGCTGGGGGTGTTGAAACCAGTAATTGAAGGGTTTCTGCTATCATGATTTTCAGTTCCTGGATCTCATCCGGGGTGGGCAGGGGTGGATTGAGGTAAGGACTGGCCTCCAGCGCTTGGAGCAGTTTGCCGTGTTGGAATTCCACATCCGTCATGGTCAGGATGTGATAGGTCTCCAGATTTACCTGGGCATCCCGGTAGGGCGACAGAATTCGGCTCAGTCTTTTCATCTGAATATCAAGCGCTTTTTTTATGATGGGGTCCATACTCGCAATGGCACGAATAAATTTAGTGTGTTTACGGGTTTCATGAACAGCCAGGAGGGGATCTGCTTCCATGGCATTCAGATGCTCGGCAATCAGCTCAGTCAGGGAAATGATCTTGGCCCGTGGGTTTATCATGTTGGCAATATAATCGGAGCGAGACGCTTTGCTATTGCTTGCATTAGACATGGACATTTCCAGAGCGCAGACTAGATTTCCATCATATCGAATTTAGGGAGAACGGGTCATGAAATTGCTGATGAAGATCGTTGTGGTTTTGGTCGTCCTGCTGGTCCTCGCAGGGGGCTGGCTGAAATATTTCTATTTAAAGGGACCAGAAGCCATCTATACCGGTGAAATGACCATGAGTCAGCTTTCAGCACCCGTCACCGTTTTGACCGATGAATACGGGGTGCCCCATGTCTATGCTGAGAACGAAGAGGATCTGTTCTTTGCAGCTGGATACATCCAGGCCTCCCAGCGTCTCTATAAAATGGATGTCATCGCCCGTGCGGTGGAAGGCAGACTGTCAGAAGCTTTTGGCCCTGATCTCATCGAAGACGACAAATACCTCAGAGTCTGGGGATTTCACCGTATTGCAAAGAATGTTGTCAAGACCATCTCACCCGAGACGAGGATGCTGCTTGAAAGAAGTCTTGAAGGTATCAATACATATATCGATGAGCACATGGATGATCTGCCTGTGGAATTCAAGATCGCCGGGCACAAGCCCCTTCACTGGGAACTGGAACATGTGGTTGGTTACGCCCGTCTCATGGGCCATGATCTTTGTCTGGCCTGGATGCCTGAAGTGATATTTGGAGGTGTCCTGGATAAATTGGGAGAAGAAAAAGCCCGGGAGCTGTATCCTGTCTATCCTGACACCAAGCCCTATATCGTGCCAAAGGGACAGGCCGGCTTTAGTGAGACAGCAGAAGCCTTGTTTGAAGCAGAAAACAGGATCCGTTCCATTACGGGGGCGACGGGTTCACATATCGGGAGCAACAGCTGGGTTCTGGGTGGCGCGATGACCAAGAGCGGTTCTCCCATCCTTTGTAATGATCCCCATCTGGGTTTTTCTCAGCCCGCCGTCTGGTTTGAAATGCATCTGGTGGGTGGCCGCTTTGATGTGGCCGGTGTGACCCTGGCCGGGGTGCCCCTGGTGATTCTGGGCCAAAATCAGCATTATGCCTGGGGTTTTACCAATGTGATGGTGGATGATACCGATTTTTATGTTGAGGTCACAGACGATGCCCACCCCGATCAATACTATTATGATGGGGAGTGGAGGGACATGACCATCCACGAAGAGATCATCCCGGTGAAGGGAGCGGAACCAGTGCTTTTCGAGGTCAGGGAAACCCACCATGGTCCCATCATCAACGATGTTCACAAGGTTTTGGCAAGCAATCAGCAAGCCCCCGTAAGTATGTCCTGGGTGGGAAACTATCTAACCAATGAGGTCGAGGCTTTCTTTGGTCTCAATCTGGCCAGTAACTGGGAACAGTTTTCAGAAGCGGTTTCAGATTTCTGGATTCCAGGCCAGAACATGATCTATGCTGATCTGGAAGGCAATATCGGTTGGCGTCCGGCTGTTTCTCTTCCCCTGAGAGCACCGGGAACCGGATTGGTACCGTTGCCCGGTGATGATCCTCGCTGGGATTGGCAGGGTTTTGTGCCCTTCGAAGATATGCCGTATCTTCATAATCCTGATCAGGGATATATCGCCACAGCCAACAACAAGACCATCGGCAATGATTTTCCTTATTACATCAGTGCCTATTGGGAACCACCAGCGCGAGCGGCCCGCATCAATGAATTGCTCCAGGTGGAAGGGAAGAAATATGATGTGGAAGATATGAAGGATATTCAAGGCGATATCCTTTCGGATCATGCCCGTGATCTGACCCCCATCTTTGTCAGCTATCTCAAGGATGCCGATCTATCCGATCCTCTGATGAATTCCGCCTATGAAGCCCTGCGGGATTGGGATTATGTCCAGGGTAAAACCTCTCTGGCTGCAGCCGTATTTAACAGCATGTGGGTTCATTTTGCCTATGGACTCTATGGAGATGAAATGGACCTTGTTGGACCCGAATTCAAAGCTGGGTTTTTCAAGCTGGCCAATATCAGCCTCCGCAATGCCATCTACCTCCTGAAACATATTCCAGGTTCTTCCTGGTTTGATGATGTGAGCACACCCGATGTGGTAGAGGGACCTGAAGATATTGTTTATCATGCGCTTCAAAGCAGTGTCGCTGAGCTGCAGGACTTATTTGGGGATGATCCGAGTGACTGGATCTGGGCTGACATGCATACCTTGACCCACAAGCATCCCCTGGCCCAGGTCAAGATCCTGGATTGGCTGTTGGATCTGAATGTGGGGCCCTTTCCCATGGGCGGATCGGGGACAACGGTCAACAATATGGAATACCGGATGTACGACCCCTATGATGTGGTCCTGGGTCCCTCAGTGAGGCATATTTATGACTTCGCAGATTTTGCCCGCAGCGGGTTGAGTGTGATCCCTACGGGCCAATCCGGGGATCCTCGTTCTCCCCATTATCGGGATCAGGCACCCCTTTATAACTCCGGGCACTATCGATCCTTTCCCATTGATGCGGAGCATATCGAAGCTGCCGGTTATCGCAAACTGATGCTCCAGCCCTAGGCCAGAGACTCACAGGCGAGGCAGATGAAAATCTTCACCAGGGAAGACCCAGTCTTTGTGTCGGCTGATTCTTCAGACTAAGTTGACCGCATGGCTATCGGATTGATCATCGTGCTGCTGTTGGCAGCCTTCTTTCACCATCTATTTGTCTGGAAACCGTTGGATACCAGTATCTTGTACGCCAACCACCCCTATTTGAAATTTGGCCATAGAGGAACCCCTGTCTACGAGCCGGAAAACACCATCCCCTCATTTCAGCGCGCCATCTCCGACGGCTGCAACGCCATTGAATTGGATGTCTATCGAACCACTGACGGTCATCTGATCGTCTTTCATGATGACACCCTGGAGCGCACCACGAATGGTGTGGGTTCCGTGGCGGATAAGACCCTTGAAGAACTTCAGGCTGTGAATGCGGCCCATCTCTGGCCCGGCAGACAGGAAATGATCCCCACACTTGAATCCGTTGTGAAGGCACTTCCTGATGACACCGTTTTCAATTTTGAGATCAAGAACTTTTCATTTTTTTCTGAACAACGGACTGAACTGGAATTGGTTCGGTTTATCCACGAACATCAGCTCAGGGATCGGGTGATCCTCTCATCCTTCAATCCGCTCAACATCTGGCGGGTTAAGATGGCTGACCCTTCCATTTTTACAGCCTATCTCTGGTTCAACCCCAGTGTCTTCACTTTTCGTCATCCCCTGGGCGTTCATCTATGCCACCCTGATATCTTTCATCCTTTCACGGAGGATGTGAATTGGGGGGTCCAGTTCTGGTCCCGCATCAAGCGCATCCCCATGCATGTCTGGGTGGTGAATAAGGAGGAGGAGATGCGTCAGTTTGCCAAGGATCCCAACATCAAGGGCATGATGTCCGATGACAGCAAGATGCTGGTGGAGACCTTAATGGAATGTGGAATCTGATGGATATTCTACGCTATGCCATAGAAATATTTCCAGCCATGATCGTGGTGCTGAATCCATTTGGGGCAGCGCTTATCTTTGTATCCCTTACCATGGGAGATGATCGTCAGCAGCTGCGGAAGAAATCCTTCCGCACGGCCCTGACGGTTGTCATTACACTTTTTGTCTTCATGTTCCTGGGGCAGTTGATCTTTGGTTTGTTTGGAATCACCCTCAATGCATTTCGGATAGCGGGAGGTATCCTTTTATTCGGAATGGGCATGAGTATGATCCGAGGTCAGCATCACCAGTCCAAGATCACGGAGAAGGAACGCGTGGAGGTGGTTGACCAGGAAGATATCGCCATCATCCCCATGGGTATCCCGGTGCTCAGCGGTCCGGCAAGTATAGCCACTGTCATGGTCTATCGTTCAAACGCCCAGCAGAATTATGAGATCATCACCTTGGTGGCATCTATCCTGCTGGCAGGTGTGATCACTTTCTATATACTGAAATCAGCTCATATCATGGTCAAACGATTTGGTAAAACGGCCTTGCGGATCATTTCACGCATCATGGGACTTCTGGTGGTGAGCATGGCGGTTCAGTTTGTTTCCTCGGGAGCCATTGGTATCCTGGCAAAGGCATTTCCGGCACTGACAGGGTCCTAGCTCCCCATGATCCAGATTCAGAATAGGTCTCTAGCTATCCTCTACCTGATCACTCTGCTGGCGGTAGATGCAACCTCTGCCCAAAAATTCAATCTACCTGACCTGGATACGTTTGTTTCGGATACGCTCCATATTCAAGTGCCCATCGATTCCACCCTTAATCCCGCCCTTAGCCCCATCCAGGTCATGGATTCAAGACCTCTGCACGGCACCCTTCTGGGCATTGGCCAGACCAAGAAGTACAAGTATATCCCAGTGGATCAATATCTAAGCCTGAATCAATCCATGGCCGAACTCATGCAGCGTCAATTTGTCAAGGATTCCGTCGCTGCGAGGGGTACCCTGCATCTTTCCGAACTGATCCTCTGGTGGGATGGAGCCCCAGTTCTGGATAAGGGTCTCTGTCTGAATGCCTATACCACCTACCATGACACATCGAATCAAGCCGTGAGCGATTGGCTTTGGGAGATTCGACTGAAACGGGAGAAGAAAGAGGAAGAGGCTGTCTATTTGGGCCGCTTTGTTCAGGAACTACTGAGACAGCAATCCCAGGCTATCCAGCAGGCTGATTTTCATCCTGATTTTTATCCCTATCTATTCCGGCGCCAGCTCATGACCTGGTCTGAGATCATTTACTTCAAGGATGGCTATGGACTAAATGTTCACTTTTCCCTGGATTTTCCTCCCGATCAAGAATCAAGCTGGAAACGGGGCTCACCCGGGCTGTTCTACCGGCGCTCCGCTATCCATGAATCCATTGCCATCGGCGGCAAGGATCAAAAATGGTTCTGGCGGCTATCGCCCAGTTTTGTGGCAGAGACCTCAGCCACCTTCCGGTTTGGATTCAACAATTTTGAACGGGGCCATTTTGATCATCTGGCTTATCAGAATCTGCTCTATGTGAATGTCTCGGGACAGGTCGGGATCAATTATCGGCCCGTTTATCACAAGGGTGTCTTTGGCGGACTGGGATTATACAGCGGATATAATATCCTGCCCGATGTGATCCCTCAAACTGAGCTGGGTTTGTTCGTGAGACTGGGTGTGGTGCTGCCATGATGACGCCCCTGAAAATGATAATAGCGCTTTCCTGCCTGGTCAGCGTCCTGTTGGCTGGGGATATTTCCGGATTCGTCCATGATGCCCAAACGGGTGAAAGCATCATTGGGGCCAATGTTTTTATCCAGGCAAGCGGTCAGGGCACCGCCACCAATCTGGAGGGCTTTTTTATCCTTCGCAATCCAGGGGAAGGCAATGTTTCGGTCACCGTGTCACACATCGCCTATGTGGACACCACCCTGGACCTGTTGCTGGAGTCGCAGAATATCTTTATCTCAAGTATCCAGCTTAGCGCCCACGCCATCGATACCAAAGCCATTGAAGTGGTGGGCAAGCGCACCACCATCATCCAGGATATGGATATCTCCAGCCTCCAGGTGGATCCCATCGTCCTGACTGAAATTCCCCAGCTGAACAAGGATGTCTTCAAACTGGTTCAGTTTTCGCCCAGCGTGACCAGCTCGGACCCCATGTCCCCTCAATATTATGTACGGGGAAGTGACCCGGGAGAGAATCTGGTGCAAATGGATGGGATGACCATTTACAACCCCCAGCATTTTATGGGGTCCAGCGCTATTTTTAACCCCTATGCCATCAAAAATGTGGAAATGCTGGTGGGCGGTTTTGATGCCGAGTATGGTGGGCGCAATGCATCCATTTTGAATATTACCACCCGGGAAGGGCATCAGTCGGAGATCCACGGGGAATTCAGACCATCCATCTCCGGTATCAGCGGGGCCATTGAATTTCCTGCAGGCAAGAACGGGACCGCCATGCTCTCCGGACGCAGCTACACGGATTTTATGCTCAGGGTGATGATGGGTTCGCCCAATTTGGTCATGGATTATAACGCAGCCTATCAAGTACTGGTTGGGAAAACACGGTTAAAGTTTTCGGGCTTCTATGCCAGGGATTACATGGATTACAGTGTGGACAATCTCATGCTGTTCTTCCCTGAAGATCTCTTTGAGTCTTTTGGGGAGGGCTTTGTCACAAATACGACCAACCGAGCCCTGGGGGTCAAATTCAATTCGGTCCTGCTACCCAATCTGACCCTGGAAGGTCAGGTCTATCATACGGCATCGGATGTGGATAACCTGACCTATTTTAATTATGCCATCGTTGACACGGTGGAGGATTTCAGGGCTGAGCTGGACTATCGGACCCATATCGAGAATCGCATTTCTGAAAACACGGGAAAGGCCAGCCTGGCCTGGTATACCATTGGAAATCAAACCATTAAAGCGGGCTTTGAGCTCAATGATCTGAATTTTTCCAATG
>JGI11705J14877_10001810_pt1 | contig 11880 bp, 6 predicted proteins | sample Etolaghawater15m_FD_14877 | JGI IMG/M metagenome (IMG submission 14877) | reverse complement strand
ATCCCATGGAATCAAATCAGGTATTTTGACTTTTATACGCCCAAGCAACCTTTTATCTTCATTAGATACAACCTTTGTTTGAAATAACCGGAAACCGTCACCAAATGGCTTGTAAGTTTGGAAGGTTGACAACGTATTTATGTGGCTCATATCTTGTGTTCTCCTTCAAACCCTTATAAGGATATGGACTACACCCTTAACTCCTAGCCTGACAAGGCTAAGAGTTTCTAAGAGCTATTTTAAGACTTAATTTAATACATAGTATCTACATTTATCAAAAAACAATTCGTGGTAATATGAAATCCAAAGGCACCTACATGTCTAAGAGCTACCAAAAGTCTATATCCAATAGAGGTGTTCACTAACAATGTACCCATCAATAATCTATCATTAACTGTACTCTCCACTATGCTAGTAACAGGAGTTAAATAATCATCCAAAAGCATTTTTCCAGATTGTATAGTTGTCCCACTTATATCTAAAACTAAACCTTCTACTGGACGAATATCAAAATGTCTATTATATTCAATAGCATTAACTGTAAAATAAGGAGTATCACAATCTGTACTAATCCATTTAGTAGAATCTACTTCCTTAGTAGCATAACAAGGTACAAACCCCCTATACAAATCATAAGGTTCATTAGCACTACCCTTTGTAGTATCTACAAAAATACCAGGACGTTTAACTGTCATTTCTGTAATACCGCTAATAGACTTAAATTGATAAAATTGCGGATTATGATAAAAAGTAATATAAAAACCTGTAGTTAATGGAGTTTCTTCACTTGTTATAATCTCAAGATACTGACTTCCAGTTAAACCGTAAACAGAAGTACCTCTAATGGTTCCAGATGAAGCTGTCACTATCGGAACAGTACTTAAATAAACACCAGAAGCATTAGCCTGAACTCTTTGTCGTTTAAATACCCCTTTAACACCCCGACTGAATGGTATTATAACAAACAAAGAAGTTTCCGGTTTTAATTTACCTACTGAGATAGTATCACTAGCCGAAATAGCCCCAGTCAATGATGTTTTTAAAGTAACGGTTCTAGTAGCATCATCATAACTAGCAATTTGAGCAGATTCTCCAGCAATAGTGGTAGAATCTATTACATACACCCAACCATTTATCAATTCATCTTCACTATCGCAATCAATACATTCTGGAAGTATCATACTATTAACAGTGCCAGATGTGGGATTCCCTGACCATAAACATCCTAAACAATATCCAGCTGACTTTTCATAACACCAATCGTATGTATTTCCCAATGTATCTTCGATTTTAATAATATCATTTAATACAAATGGAATACCAGAACCGTACCCATATACAAAACTAACATTCCCATACAAAATATGACCAGAATGCCCTGATGTAGTTATTTTACAAGATGCAGATGAAGTACCTAATCCTGTCCAGTTAGTGCTTAAAGTTACAGTAGAACCATCTTGCCATACCATAACAGGAGCAGTGCTAGATATAGTAGGTGGACCTGATAAAGCAGTCGTATTTATGGTAACTGTTTGAGAAGAAGGTTCATAAGTCAAATATGACTTTGTTTCCGAACCATGAGCACCCTCTGTCAGTCTAAAACCAGAATTAATTGTACTTTGAATATCAGCCCAATAAGTTCTTGAACCATCACACACCCCAGTAGAAATGTTATTGGTCTTATCAATAAATACTCCACCATTATTATCTAAACCAAACATAGCTGTTTCAGACGTTCCAAAACCAACTACTTGTAATGGCCTTCTACCACATGCCAACCCATAGGAATAGGATGATGACAATCCAGTGTATACCGGACTCAATTCAGTATACAATTCAGTTCCTAAAATTTTTTCAGACACTTCATTAACAACATATTCTAAATCTTGAACAGATTGCTTTCCAATATAAGCAATATCTTCTGTATAAACCCTATCAGAAAATTTTGAATCTGGATTTGATGTCTCTGTTGTGGTAGCTAATCCTGATCTAAAATAAGTACCATCATAACTATCAGTTACAGCACTATACACTTCTGTAGTATAAGTACATTCCACCCCACTGCTATTATAATACCCTATTCTAGTATAATCAAAACATTCTGATATACTCGTAGGCGTTGTACTTCCAGTTCTAAGAACAGCAGTCCCTGCTGGATTCAAAGCCTTATGATAAATGCCTCCATTTCTCTTACTTATAACAGCAATAGGAAATACAATACAAGAATCATCAGCAGCTTTCCATAATCCTCTAATATTAGACCTAACTATATTTTGCCCACTCGTAGTTTGACAAACATCAATACCCAAAGATGAAGATGTGGGATCAAATGTATCTGTAGCTAATTTGTATTGAAATTGCAACACAAAGGGAAGTGTTGTGGAATCCTCATCAGTTTCAATGACTAAATTGTGATCCCCATTAGCAATATTATCCACCCACACATAAGTATTGGCTGGTGTAACTACTTCATAACTCCCTGATGCTCCATATTGTAAATTTCCATAAGGAACATACGTAGTTGTTAACTCAGTAGAAAAAACTTCCAACCAAACAACTTCTGCCTCTGGTGATGTAATTAAAGAATTTGAAATATCGCTTAGTTCAAGATAACATGATTCGTCATCTACTGCTACATTCGTACCTCTTAAAATTACTTTACGTCCGTTTATCCACACTATTTGACTATCGGTTGTTATAGCAAATTCAGATCGACTTACTGCGGTTGAAGTGGTAAAGTAATTAGGATCATCTTCAAATCCAACCACTCCTAACTCATTATCCAATAAATATTTCAAATTCAATCTATTAGAAACTTGAGCACCCAAACCTTTTCTCAAAATAGCCAAATATTGATACAATTCTTCAATTTTGTCAGCTAGTTCTGAAGTAGTAGAATAAGTGCCAGTTTCCTCTGGTATACTCATTCCGTAAAAAGTAAGATCCAACTTACCTAAAACTTCCTGTATACCAGCATTTACTATTACATCAGGATCATCTATATGATGCATCCCATCATCGTAATGATGATCAGAAGCTAACAATGCTAACGCTTTTACTATTCCATAGTTATGTTGTATAGGTCTATTACTAACCCCAAAAACGTTATAAGTCAAAGCTCCAGTTGTGGTATTTATATCCACCGTTTCGGTTAAATCATTAGTACCTTCAACTGGTTCACAAGTCTCCAACCAATGGGGTTTCAATACATCTGTTAATATTTCATTATAACTTTTTGTGCCTGCCATCGTTTATCCCCTATGATTGAAATGCAATCAATTTAATCAGTTGTAATCCACCATCATGATTATCCGCACAACCATCAACATCCCTCCACAATTTCATAATAATTAAACTTTCAACTGTGGAAATATTAGCATTTGGTAACACCACATTTGTTAGAGGTAAAATATCTTGTTCTTCCAAAGTGTTAGGTGGATTAATTTCGTCCTCTACAGAATCAACATCTGGTGTATCAATATCAGGAGTATCACCATCTTCCACTACCCAAATACTAGCGTTTATTGAAACATTTCCAGTATCTGAAGTAGTCATTGCATACATTAACTTAAATTCAATATCAAGATTAGTTTTCCATGAGGGAGGCATTTTAAAAGAACACCATACTGCTCCATCATCTGTAGCACTAAATTCTACTGTAGTAAGCATACCCCAAAGGCTAGAGACTTCGACACCACTCATATCAGCATCCGGATCAAATTCTGTAACCTGAAATTCAGTTGATCCTCCTGGAGGTAACTCATACCAACCCTTAGAACCTGATACATTTGTTCCATAATAATATTCATTACCAGGAGAAGCGGAATCACCAATTAAATGTAAATAATCAGAATCTACCTCTATAGAATCTTTAACTTGTACTGAAAAATCTAAAGTTTCACTACCTAAAGTGTCGGAAAGAACTGTGGTTATAAGTCCATCCCCTCCACTTATTTTGTCAGTTAAAACTCCACTATCTGCATCGGTACCAGATACAGAAACCGTAGCTCCTGCAACTGAACCAAAAGTATGCCAACCTTTAGTTCCAGCAATATCAGTACCGTAATATCTAGTCGCCCCTGGGGAGGCTTGATCACCTAATAATTGTAATTCCGCACTATCCTCTGTAATACTATTTTTAACCGGAAAAGATTGCCACCCTTTGACTCCCCCAGTTGTTGTTCCATAAAATTTAGAATTTCCAGGAGCTAATTCGTCACTTTCTAATTGTAAAAAGTCAGAATCTATTTCTATAGAATTTTTAATTCTAACAGAAAAATCAAGGGTTTGTTCCCCTGTAGTATCCGTTAGTATAGTTGTTAAAATACCTTCCCCATCAGAAACTTTAGTGTCTAAATAATCTGAAGAAGCGTCAGAGTTAGTAATAGTAACAGCTGGCATAGGTATTTCAGTAAACCCATACCATCCTTTTGTTCCAGCTACATTAGTTCCGTAATAATGCAAACTTCCTGGGGCATTTTCATCATTTACAAATTGGAGTTGATCACTGTCATCTTCAATACTATTTTTAACCGGAAAAGATTGCCACCCTTTGACCCCTAATAAGTCTGTACCATAAAATTTAGAATTGCCTGGGGCTAATTCGTCACTTTCTAATTGTAAAAAGTCAGAATCTATTTCTATAGAATTTTTAATTCTAACAGAAAAATCTAAAGTTTGAGCACCTGTCGTATCTGAAGATTTTGTTAGAAGAATACCTTCCCCATCAGTAATTTTATTTTCTAAATAATCCGGTATTTCATCGTTTGAAGATATTAGTAATTGAGATGCTTCATACCAACCTTTCGCACCAGTCAAATTAGTACCATAATATTTAAAATCACCTGGAGCTAACTCATCATTTTCAAATTGTAGGAAATCTGAATCTATATCAATGGAATTTTTAACTCTAACAGATAAATCTAAAGTTTGAGCACCTGTTGTATCATCGTATTGAACAGCTAGTAAACCATCACCATCTATAAGTTTATCATTTAAAAATCCAGAAGTGGCATCATCAACTGCTATCGAAACGGTATTTGCCGTGGAAGAACTAAACAAATGCCAACCTTTTGCACCTGTTAAATCTGTACCATAGTACATCGAAGTACCTGGTGCAGTTTCGTCATTTACCAGTTGTAATTCAGCACTATCTTCTTCAATACTCTTTTTGACAGGCAATGACTGCCATCCCTTGACACCACCAGTTGTGGTTCCATAAAATTTAGAATTTCCTGGAGCTAACTCATCATTTTCAAATTGTAGAAAATCTGAATCTATATCAATGGAATTTTTAACTCTAACAGAAAAGTCTAATAACTCTAAACCCGTTGTATCTGAAGATTTTGTTAGAAGAATACCTTCTCCATCAGTAATTTTATTTTCTAAGTAATCGGGTACTTCATCATTAGATGAAATTAATAACTGTGACGCTTCATACCATCCTCTTGTACCCGCAAGGTTAGTCCCATAATATTTAAAGTCACCAGGAGCTAACACATCATTTTCTAATTGTAGAAAATCTGAATCTATTTCTATAGAATTTTTAACTCTAACAGAAAAATCAAGGGTTTGTTCACCGGTACTCCATGTAGTAATTGTTTTTAACAATCCATCAGCATCAACTACTTTATTATCCAAAAAATCTGCTGATTGATCAGAATCACTAATAGTAACCGCTGGCATTGGTATTTCTGTAAAAGCGTACCAACCCTTACTACCTGCTACGTTTGTTCCATAATAATGTAAACTACCTGGAGCTAGTTCGTCATTTTCAAATTGTAGGAAATCTGAATCTATATCAATGGAATTTTTAACCCTAACAGAAAAGTCAAGGGTTTGTTCCCCGTTACTAGCTTCTAATACAGTGGTTAAAAGACCATCCCCACCATTAACCTTCTCATTCAAATAATCAGAAGATTCATCCGTAGCAGTAACTGTAACAGCAGGCATAGGAACCACTGTAAATTCATGCCAACCCTTAGTTCCTGTACCATCAGTACCATAGTAATAAAAGTTACCAGGAGCACTCAAATCATTTACAAGTTGTAAATAATCAGAATCAATAACGATGGTATTCTTTGTCAATACTTCAAAATTAAGGGTTTCAAAACCAGCACTATCTTGAAGAATAGTAGTAAGAATACCATCTCCATCTATAACTTTGTCATCCAAAAAGCTCATTTCCGTATCATTTTCAGATATGAAAGTAAAACTTTTGGGACCAGGCCCATACCCTAAATTCTCAAGCATAGACGCCAATGCTTTAACATCTTTAATGATTCTGAACTCAGGTTGACATAATCTGCCTTCGAAAAATGTGGTTGTATCTATGGTGATATCTACAGTATCAAAAGAATCTATGGTAGCTTCTGGAGGTCCAGTAGTATCCTCATACCCTGAAAGTGGATAACCGATTTTTATCAGATTATAATCTAAATTTGTCCTTCCCTGAATGTCGGATAATGAAATCTTTTCTGTTGCCATAATAATGAACTCTCCTATACTTCCAATTCCTTCATCTCAATTTTTAAAGTCACCTGTTTAAAATCTTAGATATACTGTTATGCTACTATTCCATACAAACGCAAATCGTTATCAATTATTCGTATGAAATGGTTACTAAATAAGTTTATATCTATACAACTTACAATATCCTCAAAGGAAAGGTTCGTATTAGATATATAAAAAAGCAATAAACCATTTGATTTGGTAACACTTAACATTTTTTGTAAGATGTTTAATTCCTTATCACCAGATAATTCACCAACAAAAACCACTAAATCAAATTCATCAGAATTATATTGATCTTCATTAAACAAATGTTTACAATTCCCACCAACATCCCATACCTTACCATTGAAATGTAATGGAAATTGCTCTTTACGTTCTTCTAACCACACCATTTGGTTTTCATTCATTTGTGGTTTCCTTATATGTATTCAATATATTTTAATTTAAAAGTTAAAGATCCTGATGACACTTGATTTAAATTTTGTGGGGTTGATTTATCATAGTGTTCTGTAGTAGTTATCTCATTAGAGTATAGATAAGCCCCTCCCACTCTTATTCCAGCAGTTTGGGTACCACCCCCATCAGTGTATTCTACTCTTTCAAGACAATTTGAACTCATTAACCAACTGGTTCCATCATATTCTTCTGTAGTCCCATAAGCAGTATTTATACCACCAGTACTATATAAACCTTGACAAATTACTGTATCTGTCTGAGTACCAAAAGCACCGTGCATCCTCCTACTTCGTATAGAAGAATTAGAAGTAGACCATGTAGTTCCATCGTATTCTTCACATATATTATTTGGTGAGGTACTCCCCCCTGCTTTAAGGGCAGAACTAATAGAACCTGTAGCTGTTATCCAACGGTCTACTGTATTTAAATCATTACTCAAAACCCAAGATGTTCCATCATATTCTTGAGTAGTAGCCAAATAAACTGAATCTATCCCTCCACAACAAAATGCAGCAGTTTGCAATCCATCCCCACCTTGAGAAGAAGTTTCTTGAGGCAATGTGTTAGCTACAGACCAAGAAGTCCCATCATATTCATTACATAAATCGCTATTTCCAACAGAAGGNGAACCTCCAGAACCTAAACCTGCTAATGTAGTTCCAGCACATTTAATTGAATAAGCGGCAACAGTATATGTATTTCCAGTAGTCCAACTTGTACCATTATACTCCTCAGTTCTATCTTTGTGAGAGGAATAACCACCAACTGCTACCAGACTAGATCTAGTTCCAAATACTCCTGTAGTAAAAGATCCTTCATTTAACTCACCACCCATACTCCATATACCAATTCCATCACTTCTTAAAGTAGCTTGTAGATTAAAGGTAGGCGTATTTTGATCATAGTGTTCTGAATGGGCTAAATTGGTACTATAATCATAACCTGCTATAGATAAACCTTCATCTTGTGTACCTACACCCGACATTAAAGAGTTAGCTATATTCAAACTGTTAGTAACAACAAAGGTAGTATCATCATATTCTTCTACAAAAGAACTAACTCCTGTAGTTGTAAAAGGACCACCAAAAATTAATGCTGCGGATCTAATACCACATCCTGACATTTTACAACGAGTAGAGTTCATACTATTAGAAGCAACCCACGAAATTCCGTTATACTCTTCACTAGAATCTAATATGGAACTTCCAGTATTCCCTCCACATACTAAAGCTAATAATTGAGTACCAGCACCACCTACTTCATATTTTACGGCTAACATACTATTAACTGTAGTCCACGATGTTCCATCATATTCTTCCGTAGTTGATACAGCACTTCCAGTAGAACCACCAAAACATAACCCTGCTGTTTGAGTTCCACAACCTCCAGGGGTAGTCTTAGCAGAATTTAAACTATTTGAATTTACCCAAGATGTTCCATCGTATTCCTCAGTAACCGCTGTTACAGCCCCATCATGACCACCAAAACTCAACCCTGATGTTTGAGTACCAGCTCCTGCTAAACCAGCTCTAGCAGTATTCATATTATTATAAGCAGTCCATATGCTCCCATCATATTCTTCTGTATCTGCTGAATTAGATGATGAATACCCACCAAAACACAACCCTGCTGATCTTGTTCCTGCTCCAGCTAACTGCCTACGAGCTGTATTAACATCTCCACCCATCGACCAAACCCCAATGTAATCTGCATCTGGGGCTTTCATATAAGGGTCATCTATCAAAGAAAGTTTATGATAACCTTCCCGTAAATCAGTCAAATTTAGACCAGCTATTAAGGAATCCGTTAAAGACAAATAGAGTTTGCTATCAATATTTGCAAAACTCTCATCTATATCTACACTTACTGTTAATAAGGTGGACATAACTGGAAGTGTTATCAAATCTATAGAATTTGTTAAACTTGCCGCTGAGAAATCAGAATAATCTTTACTAATTTCTTCAGTTTTTATGGATGATCTGGATGTTGTAATTTGCATTTTACGAATCCTTAGTATTCAATATAAGTTAAGTCAAAAGTAAGTTGACCGGATGATAGTTGATCCAAATTTTGTGGTGTGGTTTTGTCATAATGTTCAGTGGAAACTAAGGTTGATGGAGAAGAATAAGCTGAAAAAGCTGCACCTTGACTACCCACTGCNATAGTATAAGACCTACTTAAATTAGAATCTTGAGACATTTTCCAACTACTACCATCATACTCTTCAGTAGAAAGGAANGGTGTTGTATAAACAGAAAACCCATTTGCTGTTAAACCTGCTGTTTGGGTTCCACAACCACCCATTAATTGTCTTTCTATATTTAAATCATTAGATATAGTCCAATTTGTACCATCGTAATCTTGAGTTGTGGCAATAGTAGAATTATCTAAGGCTCTTCCACCAGTTATAAAACCTGCTGTTTGAGTTCCAGCTCCTGCATGATAAAATATAGCATAATTAGAACTATTTACTACTGCCCATGATGTTCCATCATATTCTTCTGCAGTGTCTATGGTAGTCCCTCCATTTCCACCACTAATGATTCCTGCTGTTTGAATACCAAAAGCTACACAAGAGTATTTAGTCTCACTTGTAGTATTCCCTACAGACCAAGAAGTACCATCATATTCTTCCGTAACATCATTAGAACCTGTACTGGTATTATAACCATTTACACAAACAGCAGCAGTTTGAGTTCCAAATCCAGCTACATGACGTTTAGCTCCATTTAAATTATTAACCGATGACCAATTTGTACCATCATATTCTTCTGTAGTAGCAACATCAGAAGAAGAACTATTTCCACCAAAAGAAACCCCCGCTGATCTAGTACCTGCTCCAGATGGGGCATATCTACCTTGATTTACATCTCCTCCAAAAGTCCATATACCAATTCCATCGCTACGAATAGTGGTTTGTATATTAAAAGAAGGGGTTATGTGATCATAGTGTTCTGTTATTGCTGATTGACCAGATCCGAGTGTTCCTCCAAAACATAACCCAACGGATTGAGTTCCGCATCCTGCTACATCAAACCTAGCCACATTAGCTGTATTAGTTACAGTCCATATTGTTCCGTCATATTCTTCAGCTACTCCCAAACTTCCTATTGAATCTCTACCAAGACCTGATAAAGCTGATGTTTGGACACCACAACCCATTAATTCAGATCTATTTACATTCAAATCATTAACATTAGCCCAAGAAGTTCCATCATATTCTTCTGTATTTGCTACATAAATTGGTGTGGCGAACCCACCAAAACAAAGACCAGCCAATGGATTACCAGCACTACCCATCACAGATCTTGCTGTATTAAGTTGATTAACAACTGTCCAAGAAGTACCATCATATTCTTCTGATGCAACGGTAGGTATAGTCGTAGTTCCTCCGGCACTAAAAGCCGATGTTTGAGTTCCATTTATAGTCAATCCCCTAACTGTTGTATTCAAATCATTAACATTAGCCCAAGATGTTCCATCATATTCTTCTGTATCCTTGATATTTACAGTAGTATATCCACCAGCTGTCAATCCAGCTGTTTGAGTCCCACAACCACTATTCCAATATCTTGCTGTATTTAAATTATTACTAGCAGTCCAAGATGACCCATCATATTCTTCTGTAGTGGATACAGCACTTCCAATAGTACCACTAAAACTAAGCCCCGCTGTTTGTGTTCCGCAACCTGCTAATGCTGCTCTACTTGTATTCAAATCTCCACCCAAAGACCATATCCCAATAATATCAGTATTAGGAGCTTTCATATAGGGTGATTCGGCAAAACTTTCTTTATGATAAACATTTCTCATATTTGAAATGTTTCTACCACTTATCAAAGAATCAGTAAGAGAAAGAACACATTGACTATCCTGAATATCAAAACCTCTATCCACCTTCAAACCTAAATCTAGCAATGTGCTATTCACAGGTAAGGTTATCAAAGCAATTGTATTTGTCAAAGCAGCTATAGATACATCACTGTATTTTGTAATGATCTGCTCTGTTTTTATAGCTGAAGTGCTTGTTTGAATTCTCATTTTAATCCACCGTTGTAGGCTTAAAAAAGCGTTTTATGTCTAATAACTCTGCCCTGTTATAATCTCCTATGTGTATAGGGACTTCCAAAATATTCAATTCCTTGCAAGCTAAATAACGATTATTACCAATTGCAATTTTCCACTTGCCTTCTTTTGTCTTTTTTGTTCTCACAATTATGGGATTGCGTAAACCTTGTTCTTTTATACTATCCCTGACTTGCTTATAAAAATCACTTTTCCTATGTTGATCTTCTAATTTTGGATTGTTAGAAAATTTATCAACTGAATGTTCTAAAGATGATACCTGAACCATTATGGTATCCAAATGAGTCATAGATTCAGTCTTTAAAGGTATTCTTTTACCATTTTTATCCCTTTTTCTTTTCATAACTTAATACCAATCCACAGCACATTTAGGTCTATCAGATTTTTGTAAAACACAACTTATACATCTTGGTGGACCTGGAAATATTTCTTGTTTCCAAAGAATCCTAAAATCACCTAAATATTTGTTTAAATTATCAAAGGATGTAAAATAAACAAAATGACCACCTGAAGATGGGCCTGATTGAGGCTTTTGCCAAGGAACTTCTAAATAGACTTTGCCGTTTAATTTCAAAGACTCGTAAACATTATTCATAGCCTTTTGGGGATCTATGCAATGTTCTAATACGTGAGACAAAATTATATTATCATATTTTTTAGATAATCGTAAATTTTGAATATCCCCAACTTCCCCTTGATACCCTCTTTCTTTCAAATATGATATCATTAAAGGTGAGAGATCAACACCATAAAAATCAGTAAAACTAAACTCTTTCAATACATCAAATAACGACCCTATTTTGCATCCTATATCAAGTATAGAAC
>JGI11705J14877_10001809_pt1 | contig 11888 bp, 14 predicted proteins | sample Etolaghawater15m_FD_14877 | JGI IMG/M metagenome (IMG submission 14877) | reverse complement strand
TAAAACAAAATCCTTGGCTGCCTCGGACTCAAAGCGAAGTCTCATAGACTTACCCTTGCCTCTTATCTTAAGCCTTGTGTCTATCACAGTATTAGGGAAATTGGAAGTTTCTGCACTTGAGTCAATCACTGGTAGTAACTTGCGTCGGTAAGCCTGTTGAGTTGCGCTTGATGCTGTGTTCTTGAAGTCCCAGAACGCAGAAACCAGTAGGGATGAATCTCTTATAGGAAAGTATCCAGTAATTTCATCGCCTACAAACCCTGTTTCTGTTCTCCTCATATAGACCTGTAGGTAGGGTGCTGTCTTTTCAGTCATAAGGTCACCCATAAAATCAAACCCAGCCTCTGCAAACGAGGTATAGTTCGTGTCTTCCCAGTCAAGGAACAGCGATCCTGAAAAAGTTGCCATTGTCAACTGGCCTGAAGTGTTGTCCCTGACAAGAGTTACAATCTGTGGTTCTCCCGTTGAGATCGAAACATCTTGTTTAATGATAATGTCATCAGACCCCTGTATAACGTCATCACCATCCTTCGTTCTAACATCAATATCTTCCACACCCGCGCCGTATTCACCATAAAACGCAGTGCCCACAACATACTTGGACACAAAAGTCGGGTCGGAAGACTCTTGATCCGAAACTTTCCAAGGGTAAAAAGCCTGAAGAGGTAGATCGAGTATCAGAAAGTTGTTTAGTTTGTTGACGTTTATTTGAGCATTATCTGGATAAGCCCAAAAAATTCTCTTGTTTACCTGATCGTAAACGCCAGTTGTCTTGACCTTGGCCTCTGCATCGATGTTGTCGTAAAAAGTCTGGATGGTGGACAACGTAAGGTTGTTATCTGAAAAGTTAAAACCAGCAGAGTCTGGGGAAAGTGTATATATACCAGAGTCTGACCACCAAAAAGGAATCCCGTCAGCAGAAACGAAAGAAGATGGGTTCCTTAAACCAACCTCACTGATCTTTGTGACTGAATATTCCGTTGCCCTAAATACATCATCTATGCCCTTGATACGCCAGATGCCGTTTTCTGCCATAACAAACAAAGAGTTCTGAAATGAGTGCAACTTTTGGATACCGATAGCATCAGGTATGCGGATTACACCACCGTCTGTGTCTAACAAGTCTGAAATATCTTCCGCTGTTGGGTCATTCGACTGAAAGCATTCGCCTAAACCAGAGTTGTCAAAAGCTACACCAGAGGTAGTTTGCTCGATAATCCTTGAAAAAAGAATAACCCCAGAGTTTTTCTGCGAATCTAAACCAGCATAAAACATACGGCCAGCAAAAGCTTCTACCGTTTTAAATCTGCTGCTCTCAACCTCCCTGCCTGCACCAGAAATACCAGATACTGCATCCCTGTTCTTTGCAAAAAAGTTAAGAATAAAGTGACCGTTAGAGGTTAGCGTTGTTCCCGAATATATTTGGTTCCATTCAGATACGCTGAAATTACCGTTTGAGTCCTTGCCAGAATACCAAGGCAAGTTGAGTGCTGGATATTCTCCCTCGGCACTGATGTATGAACTAAGAGCAGCGGAGCCTTTTGTGCCAACCCAACCAGAATTTGCAGTGTCGTATTTTCTATCCGCCGTGACTGTTGAGCTGTCTACAGGATCAAACAGAAGCTGTCTGTCTGATTGGAACTCAAAGTCACGAACCCTAAATTCTATCTCCGTGGATAAAATTTGATCAGAGGAATTCTCTTCAATGTAAATAGTATTTATGGCTGGTGATGATACAATCAAAACACCGTTTAAAGACGAGAACTGACATTTAAATTCTGCTGATGAAAGTCCACCAGTAAACTCATGACTTGTTAAGTCTATAAACCTGCCATTGCCTGTGCTAGGGTCTATGATCTCGCCTGCGGAAAGCGGTGAACTTGTCTTTCTGTAGAAGTAAAGCTTCGAACCGACTTGAACGACAAGGTATTCCTTTCGAGCAATACCTGCCACATTCTTCCATATACCTGTGGTGACAACCTCGTCTTCCGCTATTGTGAATGTCGAAAGAACATTACCACCTTCATAGACCAAGCCCTCACGCCTGCGCCTTGACCCATCACGGAACAATGCACAGTTTAGTTCGTTAACAGAAGCGTCTGGTGGAAACGTAAGTTCACCAGCCTCCGTTATCAAACCTTTGATGAAGGTGTTAGATACCTTCTGTGTTAGACTTTGTGCCATGCCGTGCCTTATATTTAGCAGCCGTAGAAGGTAACTTCTTCCGCATGTACTCTTCCACGCTTCTTTTTGCTGACCTTACAGAAGAAAACTTACCTTGTAATTCTTTTGGAACCATGCCCTTCTCTGAGAATATTTCAAAGAATATGTAACCGTCGTTTGATTTTTTTATGGTGAGTGCGGTCGTCACCTTGTCTGAGTAGCAGACACATGTTTGGGCTACTGGGTCTTCTTCAAACCTAACCATGTCTTACGCCACCTGCTGGGCCGTATCGTCCATACTTGTTGCGCTTGTTTTCTTGCTTCGTTCTGTACATGTCGTTCTGAACGTAGGATTTTAATCTCTTTGACGCTTGCTCGATCTTCGCATCAATACCGCTTTTGAAAACAGAGAAGCAGACAGATTTTGACTCTGCGAGTAGATATGGGAGCATAGTGTCGTCAATGTCAGGCTCAAATGAGTCAACCAAATTAAAAGTTGGATATGTAGTACCAAAAGCTTGAGTTTTGCTCTCTTGTAGAATTGACTCAGTTGTTGCATCATAAGCATCCATTACTATGTGAAGATCATCAAAAGACGTGTAGTATCTTGGCATACGGTCGTTGCGGATAAGCAAGGTCGTCCCTGCGTTTACATCGGCAACCTGCTTTACAGCATTACTATCATCGTGACTGCGTGTCAGAAAGTCAATTGGTTCTACATAAAATATTTCTTGGTAATTAATTCTGCCTACGGTAACTTCTGTGTTGTATGCCACACGCTCTAACTTCTTAACCCTGTCTGGGTATTTGAAGTGCGTAGGCTTTGTGTTGTCTGATAAAGAAGTTAGCTTGATGAGACCCTTATGCTCTGGAATCTCACGAGCTGCGATCATGTTGTAGTATGTGTCCTCGATGACGGAGGCAATCTGCTGTGCCTCTACGCTATCGGATATGCTGTTGACAGCTTCGCTATCCATATCGGATAGAATACTTTGAACCATCTCCAAGAGGGTGCGCTTCATTTATACAATCCTGTCCACAATGACTGTGAAGCGAAGCTTCGCAGAGTTGGTTGAAGCCCCATCACTTTCAATTGTTATAAAGGAATCTGCTGTCACAGAGTTGTTGATCGTCGGGGTAAGTGTGGCGATATCACCAGCAGAGGACACGGCGTGAGGGATTGTAATTGTTCCCATAGATGAGCCAGTAAAGTCCCTCACGGTTAGGGTGGAGTCAGCACTGCTGATTGAGTCCTCTAATACAGTGATGACCTTTTTAACCTCACCGAGAAACGGCATAGGTATGTGAACCTTTTCAACGGAAGACACATCTTCTAGGTAGCCCTCAAATGAAAGCTCGATCAATGTTTTGATAAACGTCCAATTGCCTGAGCCAGATCCGTTAGAAACATAGACCTGCTCATTTGATGCAGTAAGAATGCCCTTCGGTTCGTGAAGGTTAGGGTCCGTTAGTACGCTATGATTTACGTTAGCCATCATGCACCTATATAATCAAAAGAATAACCGAGGGGGCCGAAGCCCCCTCAGAAAATTAGTCGGCGTCTTTGCCAGCATCAACTGCAATATACTCGATAACGATCTTGAGCGCACCAGCAGTGAATGCCGCTGTGTCATAATCGAAAGAGATATAGCCGTTTTCTGCACCGATGGTGGCGGTGCCACCTACGAGTGCGCCGTTGCAAACCACTGCCTTGTTGGCAGCAAGGTCGGCAACAGCAACGGTTGCGTCGATACCATCAGCGTCGATTGCAGCACCAGCGCGAGTCTGAAGACCCACGTTGAGGGTTGCGGAACCACCAGAAGTACAGGCGGTGTCAACGATGATGAAAGCACCAGTGATGAATGAACCTGCTGGGATGTAGGCGTCATTCTGTTGTGGTGCTGCCGCAGATACAGGTACAGCAGTCATATCTTCGATGTCGAGAACGAAGTACTTCTTTGCACCTTCGGTGGTGATACCCTGCTCACGAGGAGTACCTTCACCAGTGTTGGTCAATACGAAGAGACCATCAGCGTTTACATAAGACATGATATATCCTCCTTATACGCTAGGCTTCGTGATAACACGAACCATGTTCTCTGGACGATACAACTTCACACCGTAACGAGCAGTGGTAACAAACTCGTGACGCTGGTGATCTTTGTTGTATTCGTAATCCACTTCTGGCATCTGACGGTAAGCACCTACGAAAGGAGTTACAGTCTGATCGGCAGAGAAGAACAGGTTAGCGATACCGTTGGTTGAAGAGAAATCTACGCTGTTGCCGTCACGGTCAGCCAAAGCACTATCAGCAAGATCCTGCTTCAGGTTGTTTGAGCAGTAGACGTCAAAACCGTAGATGTTTTTCACAAAGCGCATACCAGTGGCGATACCCGTTGAGACGATACCTTCAAACATTGGGTTGTTTGATACGTTTGAAAGGTTTGTCAGGGTGTTGATGGTGAACTCAACAGAAGGGTCAACGACAGCAATCAAGTTGGTGTCGGGTACGTTTGCCTTCTTAAGTGCGTAACGTGCGTATGCGAAGTCTTCAACTTCGATAACGGCGTTAGAACCACCAGCAGATACACGGTGCTCTACACCATCAATGGCTTCGCCTGAGTTAGCGGAAACGCCAACTTCTGGTGTTGCCAAAGTGGTGTTTTCGAAGTGCTCCATAATAGCGCGTTCTTGCTCAGGAACAAAACGAGACATCAGTTCAGAAGAATAGAAAGTATCCTGTTCTGCTTTCTTAGTCATGTAAGTTGCAGAGGACAGGTACTTGTCGATCTGAAAAGTGAACTGACCTGTGTCAAGTGGACGGTATACAACAGCCTGATCTTCGCTGTAGTTATCTACCTGTGCTTGACCAATTGATGGGATCTTGAAAGTGTCTCCATCTGGGAATCCGTCGAGCATACGCACATAACGCTGTGCCATAAGCTCATCACGGAGGATCTCCTTTAGCTCGCCAGACCATACTTCTGCGCGAGTAAGGAGAGTGGTATTACCAGTCGTCATAGCCATGATAACATCTCCTTTTCTAAGCTAGACTTGTTAAGATTTAGTCCCAAACTTATCACCAAGTCTGATGCGATCCTCGAACATTTGTTGTTGGATCTTCGGGGTGTAATATAGGGACTTGTTTTCACGACGGAGCCTTTGATAATAATCAAAATTGCGCTCCGTAGATCTTTGCATATTGACGCCTTCAGTGCGAACTGAACCCTGAACGATAGGTTGTGTAACCTTCTGAGGTTCTCCAATAAGAGTGAAGAATGCGTTAGGTGACTCCGCTGCAAGATCTTGGAGCCTATCAAAAGACATTCCAAGTTCTTTGGCCTTCTTTTTGACGTGGGCCTCAGCTTCGGTGCCGTAGCTTTCTTCCATCTTCTGATTAACAGCCCTTAAGTTCTGCGTCACAGTTGATTGGATTTCGCGCTCAGTGAGCGTCTTTTCAACAAGGCTTTTTAGAGTTTCCTCGCTCACAGAAGACGGGGTGCTGTCCTCCGATAGTGCGCCGCTTTTATTTTTTTGGGTGACTTCAGAGTTTACGTTAGCGGATGACGTAGCCCGTTCCTGAAGTTTGGTGAGTAATTCTTTCGCGTAATCTTGTTTTCCAACATCTTCGCGAATCTGAGAAAGCTGAGTCTCAAGTTCCTTAATGTAATTATCTGCCTCTAGTTTCCCTTTGGCAAGAACTTCAGGGTCTTTCCAATTCTCACCCTTCACCTCGACGAGCTTCTGAACATATGAGTCCTGTGGTTGAGATTCATTTGTCGTCTGCTCTGTGTTCTGAGAAACCCCCTCGGTTTGAGTTTCCTCAGTTTTAAAAACTGACATATTTTATTCCTTTGAAATTGTTATGATATCCAGCACATCTTTGAGAACTTGGTTGTACTCGTTGACTGCCACTTGGCGAAGCTCCCAGTTAGGAGTTTCATAGTCCCGACAAGCTTCTTTCTTTTGGTAGTGCTTGATCAGGATTTCCTTAAGGTCGTCGAAAGCGTTGCGATATCCCATCACTTCTTGCTTACGAGACTCCTTGTCTTTGTGTCCATCAAACCAGACTGACTTCAAAGTCCTTCCTCCGCTGCTATCATAAGGTTCTCTTCGTTGATAGCTTCAGCGTCCTGCATGATTTCTTGCGTCTTCATCTGCTCTTGGACAGCAATGTTTTCCCCGAACAGGCGTGGTTCACCCAGTTCTTCGGAAACAATCTTTGCAAACTCTTTACCAGACAAGTGAACCGCAACGCTTGGATCGGATGCCTTAATCTGGTATAATTGGGTAAGATTTTGGATACGCCTTGCGCGTTCAGCAAAGTGACGTGCGCCAACAGGCACAATCTTACCAGAAGCTATTATATCATCTTTCGTGATACTACGGAAGAGATTAATGCCAAGAGCGTCATCCATGACCTTGATAGTATCGCTGAAATTCATGTTCCTACGGGCAACCTCTAACATGCAGTTAAGAATAGGTTCTAGGAACGTGCGCTCAAAGTGTGCGGTTTTATGTTCAAAGATGCGGCTGGCTGAGTTTTGAAGTGACTGAACCTCGAACGCAGTCTTCTCACCAGGTGTTCTGATGCCCATTGCCATGCGTGGCGCACCAGCCATCTCTTCCATTTTGTTTTCAAGAACTTGGATCTGCAAATCGGCATTGAGTGCTGTTGAGTCTGGTGCCATATAACCAACATCACCTTCCTCGCCAAGATAGATGCGAGCGCCAGGCTCAAACTCAAAGTCCTCAACATCACCCCGTATCTTCAGCACTGGGTAAGCGATCTGGTCAAACACATCGGCCTTGAGGTTTTCCAGATGGTCGATGCGGTACTGCATACCAACCAAGTTGTCTAACGGACCCATGGCATACAGGTTATCTGGTCGTGATCGCCAGCCTGCATGAAAGATGGGTGCATGACCCAAGTTTGATGGGTTCTCTTCGTTGTTCAGAACATACGCCCTGTCGACAACCGTGATGATACGATCAACCATCAGTTCGTCATTCTGGTAATCGTAAATGTCGCCGTAGAATGTCAGGATCTCGATATAGTCTGACTCGTAGTAATGCTGGATTGAGCTGAAGCCATCTGCAATGTAACCATCAGCTTTGGTGTATGTTGCATCAGCAGACCTGACATAGGCTCTGGCCCTCATTGCCTTGTCGAACACCTCGCTCATGTATTCGTTCTTCGGGTCTTGTTCGATCATCTTCTTGATCTCACCGAGGGTTTTAATCGTCTTGATGATCTTTGGGGTCTTTAGGAATGAAGATGCTGCTGGGTTGAAGCATATGTCGTATGGTGATATGCGAACAAGCTTCGGGCCGACATACTGACTGATGTAGTCCCCGTCTTCTTTGATCTTGTAGTTATCCTCGAATGTGACAGTTGCAAAGCAGTTGCCATATTGGATGTAGTCAAACAGAAGATCGGACATTGTTTCAACAAAGTCAGACTGTCTGATTTTGTTTTCCATATATGCTTGGATAATGTCGCGCTTTTGCTTGAGATCAGAGTCTTCGGTGTATGCTTCAAAGCGCATAAACTTCTGCTGGGGAAACAGCGTCGCAAAATAGTTTGCGTGGAGATTGTCCATAATTTGCGTAAGCTTCGGGGTGGTTGTGCTGTTTGACCACGGCAACATGGCATTGGTCGTTGTGCGTGTGTCGGTGGCGTACAGGTAGTTGCGGAGTTCTTTCCACTCTTCAATCTTCTTGTTCCTGAACATGTCCCATTCACGCCAACGATTGCTGATCTCAACCGCCAGATTATCTGGGCCAATAATTTGTTCTATTTCTATGGTCTCACCAGCCATTAAGAAGCACCTCTAAATCTATTGTTTGCCCACACAACATTACTCTTTCTCTGTCTTCCAGAACTTTTCGCAGGTTTGACTGCAATGTCTACCGCAGAAGCTAGTGCATCTATAACATCGTCGTGTGGTGGATGTCTAGAACTCAGCTCTTCCTCAAGTACTTGTGTGTTGCCGCCCTTGTAATGCCACATCTGCAGGTTGTCGTAACGTGGCTCTAGTGTGGAGGAAATACGTTCTTTTTTATTTCCTTGGTGTTTGTTAGGTCTGAATTCGTCAATAGAAATTGCTAGACCGTGTTGCTTGATAAGTTCCTTGAGCTGCTTGACAATTGCTTGTTGCGCAACTGTGACCTCTGCCCTCATCTTTCTGAAGTTCCACTTGGTTGACAGGTGCAGGATGTGCTCAAAGTATTCCGATATCCTGTCTGTCCTAAACCTATTAATGTCTAAAACATACACATTGTTTTCGTTATCAACCCCTACCACAACAATGGCAGTGTAGTCAGCCTTCTTGCTTAGGCTGAAGGCGAAGTCGACTGCAGCATAGACATTGAGCCTGTTGTCCTTGTAGAACATGTAACCACTTTCTTCACGCAGAAACTTGCGCTCGAAATACTGAAACTTGTCTGGCCTCACTGGGACGTTGTCTGGGTCTGAGGGGTCGTTGTAATACTGCGCCCTGAACTGACCTTTGTCTAGATACTGACCTCGCTTCTTGGCAAGGATCTTCATATCAAAACCAAACCACTTGCCGTCTTTGCGTTGCTGGCGTGGCCACAAGAACTCTCCAGTTCCGTCACCTCTGTCTTCAACTGAGCGTTCGAATATCTCGTATATATTCTCTTCGCCAGTCTTCTCGCCGTGCTTATCGTATTGGTCTTCCGTCATTTGCATAAGGTTATTGTACAGATCGGCTGGGTGGTATCTGGTTCCCACAACCCACTCTCTTGCGTTAGAACCTTCGATGGATGAGAGTAGCGAGTATTGGCTTTTGACCTTCTCTCTTCCTTCGCCCGTGTAAGCATTCTCATAGACCACCACGTCGTCCAAAACAGCTATGTCGCAGTGTAACCCTGTCAGTGATGTTGTCAGGCCACCAGTGAAGACGCTAGGGTCTCTGACCTTTTCTTGCTTTCGTAGTGGGTGATCAAGACATATCTCTGAGGTTGTCCAGCGTTCCCTCTTGCCTTCGTCTGGGTTTACATGTTCGGGCCAGTATCTTTGGTAAATGTCTGACGTTAAGATATTCTTGATGAAGGAAAGCTGTTTCTCCGCAAGATTTGCGGTGGCTGAGATGTATAAACACCGCAAGGTTGGGTCTTTAGTCAACTCCCAAGCAACCCTGTATGCGATCAATCGAGACTTACCGTGATCTCGCGGAAACAAAAGTAGCTGGTGTGACTTTTGATCCTCGCGCATCCACCACTGGATGACCTCCTCGTGGCACAAACCAAGAACCTGCTCAGGTGCAATAAGCTTGATGAACACCGAAAGGTCTGACTCAGCAGCTTGACGTATCTCGTCTCTAGTGGACACTCGTTTTGATTCCTCTCAAAACTTCAGATGAAATCGCAGAGCGATTTAATCCTCATTTATTCCTGATGTTGATTTGCTTGGACACCGAGTCAAGACCAAAGGCCCCAGCAGCAAACAGGAATATAGGTGTAGCCAAAACCTCTACGGCCTCACCTGCTAAGGAGTTTTCGAAAAACACCCACAAGCATGTCAATCCAAGAAGCACCAGAAGCATCACCGCTGACACTTCCCTCTTCCACGTTTTCTGAGGTCTGCCTCGGCTGTACCTCGATAGTTGCTCTTCCATTTACTTCATCCCACCAGTGCATCACAACAAAACCAGGGCAAGCCTTTGCAGAAACTTCGTTGTGACCACGAACAACAACATCCTTACCATATTTTTCCAGAAGTTCGTTGATCTTCTTGACAATCACATCCTGCTGGATCTGTGTATAATTATCAAGAAACTTATCGTTTGCGTTAGATCCAAAGCCACCTAGCAAGCAAATACCAATGGAATCCTTGTTCCATCCCTTGGCATGTGCGCCGATTGCTTCCTCGTCACGACCCTTTGCAACCTTGCCATCACGGTCGATAACGTAGTGGTAGCCAATGTCGCTAAAACCTCTAGCCTTATGCCAAGACCTTATCTCATTAACCTTCCATCGAAGGTTTGTGCCCTGACCCCAAGTAGGTTGGGTGGCAGAGCAGTGAATAAATATGTTGTTGATCTTTCTCATCGGGTCAGCCCTTCTTTATTAGTTCGTCGATCTTGTCTTCCAAGCGTCTCATCGCCGTCATCATATTGGCTGTATTATTGGCCATCTCATACTTGGTCGCATACTCTTCACGAGTGCGGGCCAGCATATCTTCTGTCTTCTCAAGACGTGAGGATAAAGAGCGAACCACGATAATGGCCACAGGTACAAAGACAGATAGGATCGCATCCCAAATCATACCGCTGTCCATTTCCATCGCTTCGCTCCTTTGCCCTATTGTACCACAAACAGATCGTCTGGGATGATTTGTTTATGGCGTCTGTGCTTTGGCTTGTGCCGCATCAAGTTGCTCTTGCGTAGGCTGTGCAAGTGTTGGGTGTTCCCACTTGGCAATGTAGTCACCACGTCCGTCTGAGTCGTTTTGTACTTGTATTCCGACTTTGATGAAAGCAATACCATCTAGCTCTGGGTAAACAGCCAAAATTTTTTCTACTAAAGTCATCACGCCGTCCTTACTAAATACGCTTCTGCGTGTGTTTGTGAATCACCAGCAATTGCATTTCGGCTTTGCTGAGAAGTGTAAATAAACTGGTAACCTGTAAAGTCTAAATAATCCGTTGTTCCGTTTAGATAAACCAATGTGGAGCGTGTCACCGTTAAGCTGTCTGTAGAACTATTGGCATTAAAATCATGTTGCCCCGTAGATATGGGCACTCCATTTTTGCGAATACCGACTACAAAAGCACACTGCTGATTTAAAGGTACATCCCACCTTAATTGAACATACGAAAAATAATATCCTGCAATTGTAGGCGTAAAAAGATAAGTAGATGTGTTATAGCAACTATCTGTGTCAAAATTCTCAGTGTCCAATGTTAATACTGTTTCAACATTAGACGATATTGATTGGTTGCCAGAAAGGTACGCCCTAAACGCAGGCCCGCTATTTGCGACAATATTACTCGCACTCGTCAACACCGTCCCTGCATTATCAGGCAAGGTCAACGTGCGGTTGGTTGCAGTGTCCGTACCAGTAATTGTGTAGATACCGCCAGATGCCACCTCAACCTTCAAGTCACCTTTAGTGCTAATGTCACCACCGAACGTCCCACCATTCTGCGCAGACACAGTGTCGGCCACAGCAAACACATCATAGACGGTGATGCTCAAGGTGTCGTTAAGTGACGCGCCTGTGGTCAGCACAATGCTGGTGCCTGACGTGGCTGTGTAGTCGGTGCCAGACACCAATTCCACACCATTGAGGTTCACGTCCACATAGGTGCCGTCTGTGTATACAAGTGTAATACCATTGTCGTCCGACCCACTGAACGTGGTCTGACCAGCAGTGGCGGTGTAGATGAACCTGTTGCGTACACCCTGACCGAGGGCTCGTCCAATATACGACATTTAACTTTGCTCCTCTGCGGGCTGTATCACCAAGGTGCCCTCATTCACCTGACGCATGATTTCTGCGTAGTGGCGGTTGGCTGGATCGAGTGGGACGAACATTTCTGTGCCGTCAATGGTAGCTTTAATTACTTCATTTTGCCCTGAGAATTTATTCGCTACATACTGCGCTGAGGTAATGTTTATCTGCTCCATTTATAACTCCGCATCGACACTAATATCGGCAAGATAGAATCCATTTCCAGACCCAGAAAAATTTAAGA
>JGI11705J14877_10001807_pt1 | contig 11907 bp, 12 predicted proteins | sample Etolaghawater15m_FD_14877 | JGI IMG/M metagenome (IMG submission 14877) | reverse complement strand
CCATTTCTGTTGTCCTTACTTATTCAAGTGCATCCATACTGCACCAGCTATAAAGGTGAGTACGGAGACTGTGATTACTTTGATTGTGGTTGTCCAGATAGACTTACGTGTCTCACGCCATGCATCCAATAAGTTACGCATCTCAGTCAAATCTTTATGTGCATTATCATCTAAAAGCCCAATAGATGCAAGAGCTTGTTTTGCACCACGACTAGCTGCACGATCAAGCATAGCCTCAAGTTCTTCAGTTGTTAGCTGGATGTCTGCCACTTGAAGCTCCATTATGTTGGGTTACCTGCTGCCCAGGAAGTAGTTCTGGCAGTCTGGAAGGATGTAGTATAGGAATACGTACCTGTCAGATGAGATGTAACACGACTTGTAATCTGACTTGTAGTAACGCTAGATTTAGAAACAGGGTCCCAATAGGAAAAGACTGTAGAATATGATGTGTTGTAAGATGTTGTCCATGCCGTATTCCAACCTGTATAGGTCTGACGAGATGTACTTCTTGATGTACTGCGACTTACTGGATCATAATTCTTGGTACTAGGGTTAAGGGATGTGTAGTAGGTAACGTATACTGTGGTGTAGGTAGTAGTCCATGCTGACCCTGCACCATCATTAGTGGTTGCCCTACTTGTAGTGAAGGTGGTGGTGTATGCATTACTCTTGCCGTAGAAGTCCGAGAATGCAATAGGCCCACTTGTCGGCAGACCTGGAGCACCATAATATTCGTCGATGGAGTGGGGCGGTGTGCCACTATACTCTGCAGCTACCTCATCCATGCCTAGAGCGCCAGATGTTTTAATAGTCATCTATTTATCCTCTCCTGTAGGCTTGTTTAAGGTTACTTATCATACAGTGCCAAAGGCTACGATATTACCTACAGTCGTGATATTACCTGATCCATCAATCTTCATCTTGTTTGTACCATTGAATGCAAAGTACAAGACACCTGCAGTCTCTTTAATAGTCCAACCACCTAGGTCTACAGTNGATGCATTAAGTGTGGACGCTGAGAAGGCCTGTGAAGCTGAGCCAGCTTTTTCTGCCTTGGTGTCAATCTCTGTCTGCAANCCATCAATNTTAGAGATAGTGTGGTTGTGGCTATCATCAGCTACAGTAGCAGTAATCGTGATGTTAGAGCCGCCATTGAANGATGCTGAGCCACTGACGTCACCACTAAGTGCGATAGTACGTGCNGTAGCNAGTGTNCCNTCCAGTACACCCTCNAAAGTACCTGCCTTNAANCGNTCTGCACCTACTGTCCACTCATCCTCTGATTCATCCCAGAANAGGCTCTTNTTGACAGCTGTACCACGTTCTACTTCNATACCTGCATCAGCGCTNGGTGTACCTGTTTCATCAGCATTGAGTGTGATGATGTTATCACCAATGTTCAACGTCTGTGTGTTGATGTAGGTAGTTGTACCTGAGACAGTAAGGTTNCCACCGACAGTGACATTACCGAAGGTTACGTTAGAGCTTGTACCTACAGGTTGTCCAATGGAGAACTGACCTGAGGAGTAGGTAACACCTGTGCCAGCACTAAAGTGTGCACGTACCTCTGTAGCACTAGGGCCTGTGTAAGTGATTGCACCTGTGCTTGAGTTGTAGCTTAGGGAGCCATCACCACCTGCATCAACAACTGACATAGCAGCACGTGCACGAGCGTTGGTGTAGTACAGGTTACTAGAGCCTTCAGCTACAGTATCTGTATTACCCTGGGTGAAGCTGATAACGCCGTTAAGAGAGTCATAGCTAAGGCTTCCTATAGCTGAGATAGAGGTGCGAGCACGAGATGTAGTGAAATAGAGATTAGAGCCTTCTGTAATGTCACCTGTATTGTGGTTCGATACATCAGAAACTGTACCTGTTACATTACCTGTAACATTACCTGCCACATTACCAGTAAGGTCACCTGTAACCCCAGCAGCTGCTGTGATAACCCCTGTGACACCAAGCGTACCTCCAACAATAGCATTACCACTAACAGTAAGAGCATCTGTATCTACAGTACCATCAAACCATGCATTCTTGAACTGTACAGAGTTTGTGCCTAAGTCCAGTGTATTTGTTGTCTTGGGTGTTAGTGCACTTGCTGAAACAATCAAATCCTGCGCTGGGCCTACTTTAGTGATAGGGACGCCTGCTCCAGCAGTACCATCATGTGAGTGACCTGTGGAGGAGTTAAACCCTGCCTCAATGGCATTGAACTCAGCATCAAAGTCGTCAGCATCAATGACGCTACCGTTAGAGATGTTGTTTTGTGTATCCTGACGAGTATAGCCTGCCATGTTACGTCCTTACTGTCTATCATTCTGTCTAAACTCTAGGAGTGCAGTATCCAGAGTAAACGTAGGGTTGGATGAGTTGTCCTCAATACGGATAGCTACTGTCTTACCAGAGCCTACAAGATTGAGGTTATATACATTGTCTAGCTGGCCACCATATGTAGCTGTACCGAAGACAGAGGTTGTGTTGCCGTAAAGGAATATAGATGAACCTGTACTTGCGATTACATCTGTTGGAGGTTGAAGGATACCGTTACCTGTCTTGATATCAAAGTCATACTTAATGTTTACATCAAGCTCCATACTTCCTGTAGGTTCTGCATACAACGTCATCTTGTACAACGTCTTGCGTACCTGCGGGTCACTAATAGGCATGTAAGGAGATTCATAGATGGCCTCAATGGGAGACCCATCAAAAGTAGAGCCTGTTTCCATCTGGTAGACATAACCATCTGCATTAGCAAATAGGATAGTCTCAGTGTTACCTGTGTATGTACTGTCTGTGATAAAGGATTTGATGCCACTTGTAGTTGACCAGCTGATGCCAGAAGCACCCTGAGATACAAACTTTGTAGCAATAAGACCTTTAGCAACATCGGACTGCTCTGATTCTACATAAGCGAAGATACGATATTGTGCCTTCTCTCTTAGGAGTACAGAACTATAGTTGGTTGTTGAGTTTAGGAAGTTAAATGCATCTTTAGCAATAGGGTCTGATGCGATGTCCAGTCCGAAGTCGCCAATACGGTCTGTTGCACTCAAGAGTCTGATACCATCAGGGGCGAGGTACATGATGTCACCACCTACTTCCTGGATGGTGTCGCCGTTAATACAGCCAATGCGATCTGTGATTGGTGTAACAACAAAGTCTGCCGCTGTCGTACCTGTGATTCGCTTAATGCTATTCTGTGTAAAGATAATAAGTTGATCACGGAATACGATTAAGCCAGTAACATCTGAACCTACATTGATAGACCCAGCGCCATTGGCGATACTAAAGTCACCTACAGATAGAGGTGCAGAGAAGTATACTACGTTATCCTTGGCATAGAAAGCTGTACCTTTAAAGACAGCAACGTGTGCTACAGCTAGTATATCCACACTGCTATTTAGGGTTGTTAAGCTGTTGTTGGAGCCGTCAAACTCTACAGGGTAGTTAACACCATCAACAAATAACGTCTTCTCTGTGCCTGCTATGCTGTGTGATACATGACGTACTTTACCGCCAAGTAGAGGTAGGACACTTAAGGAAGTCCATGAGGAGCCAGAGCCGTAGTAATACTCTGTTACGTCAGTTGCGTTTCTACGAGCTACAACAATTTTGTCTGATGATACAATCTTTAGTGCAAGTATAGGGCCAGAACCTGTTACAACAGTATCGCTGTACTTGTCGAAGCCCTTAACTTTACTGTAACCGCCTTCCTTGGCAGTCTCAAAGTTCTGTAGAATGGTAGCAGACCCAACAGCATTAGTACCCTGCTGCAGAGGGCTGAGGTTGGAGATAAGACCACCTCTAAACTCAATAGGGAATGTCTGCCATTGCGTAGCCATTAGCGTTTAACTCTCGTGTCTCTGATATACTCAGTGCGGTTAATGTGCAGACTACGCATGTACTTGATGCCATCCATAAACTTACCCTGAGTGATGTTTGCTGCTTGTGCATCACCTCTGAACATATAGGCATAGTACATAGCACCGTCTGATATCACATGCCTGTACTGTTCTGGGATTGTTGGTACATCAGAAGGCTGCTGCAAATCGTAGGAGCTTGTGTAGTATTCATACACCAACTCATAGGCTTTATCAGGTGTAGGTACAAGAATAAACTCTTGACTTGGAGACCTTACAACGAAGCGTGGTGTGTTTCTAATGTCGTTGCTAGAGTTATACTCATAATCTACGTACTTGTCAAGGTATTCTTCATAGTTTAGCACTTTAAGTTTAGTTGTTTCTGCACCCAGGGAGGCATCACCCTTAATGCGGAAGCTGTTCATATTGACTGTCTTTGCATCATATGGGGTGCTATAGCGTGTAACACCTGCTGTCAGAATCTCTTCCGCCTCTACATGGTTCCAGGGCCATTCAAACTCTTCCTGGTTGATGTGACGTACAGCAGAGTTCACTGCATCCTTTACACCAGCATGGTAACCTCTTGCAGTAGCAAAAGTACTATCCGTAAGCTCTACCTCATTGAGTCTGCGGTTGACCTCGTTGACTAGGTTTAAATAATTGTAGGCCATCTTACTTCTCCTTGACTGTAAGTGCTACAGATCGTTCATACTGAAGGCCGTTACCCGTGGAGATACGACATGTGATGTTGTACTTTATGTTGTTTGTGCCAAGGGAGAAACGTGCTGTTGCTACTCGCCCTGAGATTGTACCTGTTACAAACTGCAGACCGTTAATAATAGAGGTGTCACTAACCTGCGTCTTAAGACCGTTAGCATCGTCAATAAACCAAGTAGCAGCAGCTAGGGTATCTGTACCAAGAAAGCGTGACCAGTCTACACTATAGTCAGCAATCTCATCCTTGTCTTTGTTAGGCCATTTGTATGCCATTTTGCATCCTTACGCTGTTATGTACACGACATTACTACCGTGTTGTTTGTCTATGTAGATTGTATTGTTCTGTGCCCCTATGTACACGGTGTTGTTATCACCTAAGGAAAGAGCATAAATCACATTAACCCTATTGTACTGATCTGCAAAGGCAGCATAAGGAAAGTCATCAGTGGTCTTATCTACCTGTGAAACAGAGAATACACCTGTTACGCTGAATGTATTTATATTTGCTTTAGCGTCTATGTCAGCAAGGGCATAGTTGCTAATTGAAGAGGTTATGCCCGTGATGAAGCTGTTAGCCTGCCCGTCTATGTCCTGTAAGGTATAAGCAGAAGCAGTGACTACTACCCCTGTTGTAGTAATTGTAGCTCTAGCATCTACATCAGCAAAATCACTCACAGTAAATGTAGCTGAAGTAGAGCTAGGAGAGATTGAGGCCTGTGCGTCTACATCACTAAAGTCACTGACAATAGTATTGCTAAGGACTCCACTGACAGGAGTGGTGGCTTGAGCATCTACATCACTAAAAGGTACAACAAGTCCTAATATAGAAGCACCCGTAGGTACAATAGTTGCCTGGGCATCTACATCAAAGAAAGGGTAGGCGGTAAAAGTAGAAACTACAGAAGAAGGTGTTATATTAGCATCTGCATGTAGAGAAGCTAGGCTACTAATGCCTGTTGAAGAGGCCGTACCCACTACATCTGTAGTAGCTTTTGCATCAAATTCGATGTTACCTGCAATAAAAGAGGATACAACAGCCTGTTTAAATGCATTAGCTTTAGCTTCTGTGACTACTACATCCACAGAGCCTACAGAAGTAACAGCAGCCATAATAGCAATAGCCACAAGCGCTGTAGCAGCCTGTCCTAGCGGGGCTTCAGAGAATGCAGTAAATCCAAGCATTAAGTAACCTCCTTCAGTCTTATGAGTCGTGTCTTCAGGCCAACAAAAGTACCAGCATCAAAGTTATAATACTCAGTATTAACAAAAGGCAGCTGCTGCTTCTTAAAGTCCTCCAGCATGGCTAAATGACCTCTATCAGTAGAAGATTTTAAGCCGTTCTCATGGCTTCTAATCTTGTGAGGGCTTATCTTTGAGTCAGCGGAGTCTAGTCTCATGTTGAGGCCTCTGTAACCACAGGCACGGTTTAACCTACTGTAGATACTATACTTGCGAGCAGGACTCTGCATAAATTCTAAGTTAGCATCTGTCAAGGGTACGTTGAACTCACTTAAGATAGCTGCTAATTCTTTCATTCTCAGCCAAGCAAGCTTAATCTGGAGTTCAGGTACGGCATCACTGTAGTAAAAGAAGACATTATCTACATCTGCATCAGAACCCATATCAAGGTAATCAGCTATACTGTCTCTGGAATACCAACACCACCAGCCATCTCTTATCGTGATCAAGGGTTTCTCATAACCCCAGACAACTGCTGTCTTACGGTGGTCAAGTATTTTCAACTCTTTAGGGTGTCTAGCAGAACCATATACAAGACGAACTGCAATATTCCAGCTGCCGATGTAATTATGCATAACGTCAGATAATTCATCTTTAGTGAGGGAGCGCCACATACTATCATGTGTGGTGTGGTCATTAAAGGTATAACCCAGTTCAGTAAAGATAGATTTGTAATTACTCTTAAGTGTATCTGTTGTCCAGCTATTTATATACATACGATCTGGATCGTCACGATGCTCTTCCGTGTTGTACATTATTAAGTTTACATTCTTAATGCCGCACCGTATAAAAGACTCAAGTATGGTGTGGCTATCTGTACCGCCACTGTACATAAGGTTTATCCTTTCGTACTTGCTGGCTATGTGTCGGCTAACAGCGTCCATGTAAGTGTAGACAGATTTGGGAGGCTCACTCCTCCACTTAGGCCCATCTGATATAGTTGATACTACAAACTCAGGGTGTGTATTGGTTGACGTTGCCGCTTTGTAGGCGGCAATGTCGTTGTAGTATATGTCGTCTCCGACTTTCCAATGAAAAGGAATCATTCAAACACAGCAAGTAGACGTTTATAGAAGTTTAATTGCTCACCACGGAACAGCTTAGCAAAGGAGTTCTTGTATGTTGAGGAGGACTTAACCATGTCGCTATTTGTACCTGCATCAATGATAAGGCTCTGTACTTCGTCCTTATCTACGTTAACACCGAGGATACCAATGTTGTTGCTGAACTGTGCAAAGGGGTGGTCATATAGATCACCTGTGTGCTTTACAGCAGATGTAGGGTCATTGGACAGTACGCAGGTCATCTTGTCAGTAGGTTTGTGCGTGTAGATGTATTCTACTTCACCAATCTCTAGGGCAAGAGTATAGTCCTTGTACGTACCATAGGCAACGATGTCTGAGGGGCTACCAATACCTTTGAGTGTCTGAGAGGCAGCTTCCTTTGTAGTATACCAGTCTGCTACACCCATCTTAACAGAGTTATTCAGGAGGTAGTCCAGGTCATACTTAGCGTCAATGGAGCAGATGCTATAGTAGTTAGACACATAGGTAGTGATAAATGTATCTTCCTCGAACTTACAAGCTGGGTTTGCAGCAAGCTCATAACTCAAGTAATCCCAGATAGCGATGGTAGGCTTGTCTGTATTCTTAAGCGTAGTAAACACCTCTGAGCAGCTACCCATAGCTCGTACTTCATTGAAGGCGCTGGGGTTGTGGTCATGCAGGCTGGCACTAGCTCTGTAGAAACTACCCCCGACCTTGTGGGAGGTAATTACATCAATAGGTGCAGCCTGAGAGGCAGTAGCAACAAGAGAGAGCAGGATAACGTAGAGAGATTTCATAGTAGGGTTCCGTGTAGTTGAAAGAGAGTCTTGAATGTGCTGATGAAGATATCATGTAACATGAACGTGAATACAAGTACCATAGTATCATACTTCTTCAGCAGTAATCCAAAGGGTAATAACGCCAGGAGCGCTAACAAGTAGTACCACCCCTGATAATACATACTCCCTGCATAAAACGCAACACCTAAAAGTAAAATGATGACAAAGTAGTAAATCTTATTGAAGTCTAAACCAGCCACTACACTCACCCAGTTGACGTACTTACCTGCAGTATACACGCCCACTACCGCACTCAAGACGTATGCTACAATGACAGCTATAAGCAGGTTATACAGAGACTCTACATCCATTGTCATACCCTTAGCTAGCAGTATGTCGTATATGAATGCCTGTGAGTTCGTTATGGGTATGCCTATCAGTAGTAGAGGTAGTATCTGAGTGAAAACACCTGTGTTGTTTGCGGTCTCTGCAGCTAAGAGGCAGTTTAAGTTGCCCTGCTTATAGTTCTTTGTGAGGCGCTTCTCTGTGTAGTATGCTAGAGTTGTACCTACATGAAAGGTTAAGCCTGGGATAAAGCCAACAAGGTAACCTATTACAACACCTCTGATGAGGGTATACTTCTTAGAGGCCATATCCTTTAGGGTATCTTTGTATCCCTGTAGTGACAACTTGATGAAGTCTATCTTATTGTTTGGCTTTATGTAAGATACAATGAGAGGAAGAATGAAGAGTGCCAGTACAACTGAGATGGTAGGTAGACCGCCATACAGATAAGCATTACCAAAAGTAAGTACATCTGTGTTACTGGACATGTCGTAGCCAATAAGGCCAAGACCCATACCCGCAAGAATCATAAGGACGTTTATGTACCAGCGATTCCTGCCGATGAAGACAAACAACAGTAGAGTCAGCAGTAGTAGTAATGACCTAAGCTCTGTTGTGAATAGAGAGTATATAACTACTATATTGCTAATGAGCAGGAGGCTGATAGCAACAGCTGACACACTACCGATAAAGCTGCCTATTGCTGAGTACATAATTGCCTCACCACCCTGATTATTCTTTGTTAGGGCATGGCCTTCATACAAAGCAGGTAGACTTGTGAGGGAACCAGGTACAGAGAATAATGTTGCACTGACGCTACCGAAGAACTGACTTATGCTTGCTATGGTTATATACACCACCATGACCTCCATCGGAGACATAGAGAGGAGTAACGGGTACGCCATAATAAGCGAAACAAAAAGAGTGATTCCTGGGACTAAGCCTGAGATGATACCGAAGAAACAACCAATGATAAAGGCAAGTACCATACTTTGGGTTTATCTCCAGGCTGTAGTGCGATTTGTTGTCTTGGATGTTGTCTTGGATGTTGTCTTAGACGTGGTGTTGGATGTTGTTTGTGAAGTTGTCTTTGAAGTTGTGTGTGAGGTTGTCCTGGCTGTGTATAGCTGTGTACCGAATGAAGTTACATAAGATGTTGTTCTTGAGACGGGTACTGCTGTGTAATAGGATGTTGTTCTGTAGTAATTACCACCGTGCTTCGGTTCTCTTTGGATGAGGGTTGATCTACTCGTAAGTCTACTGCTATTGTAGCTTGTGGTATGAGAGGTTGTTCTTGAGGTAGTCCCTAATGTCTCACGAGAAGTAGTGCGGGCTGTTAAACGCTTAGTATACTGGTAGATACTACCTTTTATAAAGGTAAGGTAGTTCGTATAGTAAGCAGTCGTATATTGTGTAATCGCAGCGGTTGGAACGGATGTGGCATAAGACGTTGTGTAGGATGTAACAAAGGATGTAGTGTAAGATGTCACAAAACCTGTTGGGTAGGATGTAGCGTAAGAGGTAGTCACGCTTGTTGTGAAGGTGTTAGATGCTCCATAGAAGTCTGACAGCGAGATAGCACCACTCGCAGGTAATGTACCACCTACAGTAGCAGGAGAGCCATAAAACTCAGACAGGCTGATAGGATTAGAGTTGTTGAACTCTAGGCCGACCTGACTAAGTGATATAGAACCACTGGATTGAAGTGCCATATATGCAGCCTCTACGATTAAGCACCTTATACATATTTGTATCGGTAGCTATTTCTCTTCTTGTGTATGTACTCTAAGTATGCAGCTACACGCTCTTTCCAGTCCGCCTGATACTTTGGATTGACTAAACCGCTTCTATAGTCGTTTAGCATCTTGTTGACTACATATGCTACATCTTGACTCTCAAACAGATGCCTATTTATGTGCGAGAAGGAGCCAAAGTCTTTCTCTTTAAAGTGATCAATAGGCTCTATCTTCTTGCCTAAGCAGGCTGCGTGAAATGCTGTCTCACTCCAGTGAGTAGTATATACTATATCAGCATCTTTGATATAAGCATAAACATCCTCATCCTTATCTGCAATATTCGCATGTCTATGAATGATGTTATGGAAGTGATCGGTGTTTGATATATCCGCAAAGTCAGTGAGTGGGTGAGGTTTAAATACAGCTAAAGTACCATGCTCTTGATGGATATACTGCAGCTTCTTAATGCATATCTTGTCAAACTGATTGCTACCTGGTAGTACTACGACTGCCTTATTGGGTCTGCTGCTCCTAGTGCTGGTCTTATACTTATTGATATTTTCTTCTTTAAGCCGCTTAGCATATATACTGTAGAAGTCTACAGAGAAGTCATCAGAGCCGTATATCAGTGCATCTTCAACTTGGATGCGAGTTAACTCAGGTTGCAGCGGGAGCATCATGAAGAAGTCGCTGAAGTTGGTATAGTTTACATTGTCAAAGTAAGGATGTTCAAAAGCACCTAGGTCATAGCAGGGGCTTGTAGGGTACTTCTGCATCTCCTGTAGGAAATACTCTTCAACCTCAAACAGGTGTTCGTACTTGTCAAAGTTAACATTCTTAGTGTAGTCTCCGAACCTAATCTCGTTTTCACTAGCACTAAACATGTCGTTCTTCATTCTAACTTAGCCTTTAGCTCTTCAATCTGTACTTGCTGCTCTTTGATAGCTTCAATAAGAAGCCCTACCATGTTGCCGTATGCTACAGACAGATATTCTTCATTCTCAATTACCACCTGAGGGATGACGGCTTGGACTTCCTGTGCGATTACACCGAGTCCTTCTCTGCCATCCTTATCAAAGGTAACACCACGGAGATTCTGCACCTTTTCAAGAGCACTGTCAATAGTCTTTACGTTTGATTTAAGGCGTTCATCTGAGAATGCCGTCACATCGCCAGAAGCAGTGAAGTTACCAGTGTAGGAACCGCTCATGGAGATTGTAACAGAACCAGATGCACCACCGCCTGTCAGGCCGTTACCAGCAGTTACACCAGTGATGTCGCCTACGTTGGTCGTGTAGCCATTTGGGTTGCTTGCAGGGTAGTAGTAGCTACCATGTTGCCCATCCAAGAGGTCAGCATCTAAGCCAGAGCCAGAGCCGTCATTGCCAGCATTCCATACTGTATTGCCGAGAACTTTCAGTTGCTTATTAAAGTAGAACTCAGGACGATCTGTATAAATGTGTGCATAAGTAGTGTTAGCAGGGCCAAACTCAATGTAACCACTAGGTGTAGTGAATCGTGGGCCTGCTAGACCACCAACAGATGCACCATCAATGTTACCCCACACATGGTTATGGCTGTCATCCGCTACAGTAACACTAATAGAGGCATTACCTGAGCCATCCCATGATGTAGAACCTGATACGTCACCACTTAGGGAGAGGGTACGTGCAGTGGTCCACTTGTCAGCGTTGGGGTGGTAGCCATCGTGGAAGACACGGTTACCTGAAACAGTAATGTCACCCGCAACAGCGAGAGTATTAGTTAGGCCAGTAAACGTAATGCCATCATTGGAATACGTGTTTCGTGCGCCTATTCGGGCAAGTAGAGGATACGTCCCACTATAACTTGTGCCACCTTCTTGGTAGTAGCGACCATCTAGGTTAGCAGAAGCGATACCTGTGATATGCCCATAAGTGTCTAGCGTAATGTCCTGAATGACAGTGCCACCAGAGTTGTTCACTGAGGCTTGGCTGGATGTGTCAGCGTGGTTAATAGTGACCGTCCCAGAAGTCCCACCGCCTGTTATGCCGCTCCCTGCGGTCACTCCTGTGATGTCACCTACGTTCGTAGTGTAACCAGCATCGTTTGTCAGGGTAGAGATGTTGTCGCCAGGCTGTGTAGCGCTATCAGCTAGAGCACCCTGAGCAGATGTAGCTGCACCAATGGTAGCAGGTGTAAG
>JGI11705J14877_10001806_pt1 | contig 11908 bp, 13 predicted proteins | sample Etolaghawater15m_FD_14877 | JGI IMG/M metagenome (IMG submission 14877) | reverse complement strand
AAGGATTCCAAAACTATTGGTAAATATTGCTTTAAACATTGGCTTTTTATCTCTATTGCATTAGATTTTGTAAGATTTTAACAAATTTTTGGTTAAAATAGACTCTTAAAAAATAAATTTTACTCAAAGAATGGTAGATAAAACATGGCACTATTTGAATCTAAAGCAAAAACTACATCTGCGAAATCAATAGGGCCTACTGTGCTAAGAACACAAAATGTAGCCAAAGAGTTGTTGAGTATTGCCAAGTCGTATAATACTAAACCTGAGATGCTTGATTTTAATATTTTAGATGTTCAAACATACACAAAAGCTGAAGAAACTGATACTGAATGGGAAGAAATTTCCAATGAAGAGTTATATGAAATTGATAAAGAAACACAGCTTCTAAATCCAAGTTTTCAACTGAAACAAACATATGAAATAGAAATTTTTTCAAAAACGAAAAACCAGGGAACACTTTTTAAGGATATGAAAATTGCTGTTGGTGCAAATGCTTCAAAATGTAAGGTTTACCTTAGTATTGCTGCTGGCTCCTCTGTCAATTTTGATGCAGGACTGGAAAAATGTCTATTAATTGAAATAAATAAAAGAAAAATAAGAGCGGGGATACTAATCAATATTTTTGATGAGATGGTTCAGGATGTTGTATCTAAAATCTCCGCAAAAGTTCAAGTTGCAGAAGAGTTGAAATTTGGAAAGAATGAAACATATCTTATAGCCGAGTCCCTTGAACCAACGGCTACTATAAATGATGCTCTTTTTTTACATTATAAAAAGAGTCANAATGTAGACGAAAATGAAAAAATTGATTATGCATCGCGAGGTTTTATTCAGAGTGTCAAAAAAGATGAAGTACTTATAGAATATATTAAGCCACAAGAAGGAAAACCTGGACGTAATTGTAGCGGTGAGTTTATGCAACCTGAAGAGCCAAAAGTAAGTAATATAGCAACCTTTGGTATTGACGACACGATAAAAATAGAGGATGAAGAAGCAACTATAAAGTATGTGGCTACTGAAAATGGATATATAGCATTAGAAAACAATACTTACACGATAAAAAAAGAGGTGAATATTGAAGAGATTAGTTTTAAAACAACAGGATCCATATCTAGTGGAGTTGATTCAGATGTAAATATAGTTGTCTCTGAATCTGATACTTTTAAAGATGCAATTGGTACAGGTATGTATGTTGAAGTTACAGAGATTGAAATAGATGGCAATATTGGCTCAAATGCTACGATTGTAGCAAAAAAAGCAAGTGTCGCAGGACAGACTCATAAAAATGCAACTATCACAGCAGATAAGCTCGATATAAATATTCATAAAGGCAAGGCATTTGGTAAAAATATTCATGTAACAAGACTAGAGCATGGTGAGATTAATGGTGATATAGTTGAAGTGACACAAGCAATAGGTGGAAATATCAAAGGAAAAGAGGTGGATGTGGAGCTATGCACGTCTCATGTTAAAGTAAGTGCTACAAGAAGGATTGAAATAAAAAAACTTCAAGGAAGTGAAAATAGCTTTACTATTGACCCTCTAATAAGTAAAGGTGTCAAATCAGGATTAAGTCAAAATAAAGAGGAGATTTGTGCTTTAGAAAAAGAGATAAAAGAACTTAAAGCAAGCGTTAAAAAGTACAAAGCAACGGTTAAAGAGGGAATGCCTTCATTTTTAGATATAAAAAAACGGCTTGGTAACTATAAAAAGAAAGGTGTGATGATGCCAGAAAGCTTTGTGAAAAAATATAAACAGTTTCAAAATATACAAACAAAACTTAAAGAGCATGAAGAGCGGTTAGCTATTCGATCTGATTACCTTCTTTTACAAACAACAAAGACAGCATCGTTCCAAGATAATATTTTTGATGCAAGAGTTATTAATCGTGATAGATGGGTGGGTTATAATGAGATTAAGTTTAAACTTGTTGACCCTCCTGTAGAGCTTATTTATAAGCCAGAAGAGGGCTCACAAGAAAAATTTTTTAGTCTTGTAGATTTAGGCGAGGGTAATTATGAAATACAAGCAACTGAAGAAGAGGGATTGAAAGATTAAATGATAGTAGGTTTAAAAGGAAAAATTGTACATAAAGAGCCAAATTGTGTACATATAGATGTAAATGGAGTTGTTTATGAGGTTTTTATCTCTCTGCAAACATTCTCTGCTATTGGTAAAGAAGATATTTCTGTGTTTACTACACAAATAATCCGTGAAGATGCCTCTTTGCTCTTTGGATTTTTAGAGATGAGTGAAAAAAAGATGTTTGCCAGACTTATCAAGATAAACGGAGTTGGTCCTAAAGTAGCTATGGCAATATGCTCAACATATACACCCTCACAGTTTGGTAGTGTCATAAATAACAAAGATATGAATGGTGTAAAAAAAGTTCCAGGTATAGGTCCAAAGAGTGCAGGGCGAATTTTAGTAGAGCTAAATGGTTTCTCTGCAGAGCTTCTTGATAATGATGAGACATCTTCAGCATCACTTGCATTTAATGAGGCAGCTCAAGCATTAGAGGCACTTGGATTTAAAAAAGATAAGATAAGCAAAGCACTCAGTGCATGTGATGGTGAAGATACGGCATCACTTGTAAAGGGTGCACTAAAATTACTACAAACAGTTTAAATAAGGAAATATATATTGAAATTAACTATTTTATTTGGTGGGGCTAGTTTTGAACATGAAATTAGCATTGTAAGTGCAATAACATTAAGAGAGAAACTCTCTAGTTTTGATTTAAGTTTTGTCTTTTGTGACAGCGAACACACTTTTTACTCTATAGATAAGAAAAAGATGAAAGCAACCACTTTTTCTAAAGGTGAGTACAAAAAAATGCCAGAGTTGCATTTAGCTCAGGGTGGTTTTACTCAAAAGAGTATCTTTGGTTCTTCACAACTTACAGGAACAGTTCTCAACCTTATACATGGAGCAGATGGAGAGGATGGTACTATAGCCGCTCTTTTAGACTTTTTCTCAATAAAATATATAGGACCTCGTGTAGATGCCTCTGTGTTTTCTTATGATAAACGCTATACAAAATACTTAGCACAAGCAGTCGGTGTGAAAAGTGTAAAGTATGAAGTCCTTCATGCGGATAATCATACAAATATAAAGATCCCTTTTCCTGTCATAGTCAAACCCTCACGTTTGGGTAGTTCTATAGGTGTGAGTATAGTAAAAGAGGAGAGTGGACTTGATTATGCCCTTGATACAGCATTTGAGTATGATAAGACTCTTTTGGTTGAGCCTTTTATAGAGGGTGTAAAAGAGTATAACCTTGCAGGGTACATGGCAAAAGGAGAGATGCACTTCTCAATTGTAGAAGAGCCACAAAAAGAGGAGTTTTTAGATTTTGAAAAAAAATATATGGACTTTTCACGCTCTAAACAAGTCCTTCAAGCAGATATTCCAGATGCTCTTGTTGCAAAGCTAAGAGCTAGTTTTGAGAAGATTTATAGAGGGCTCTTTGAGGGATCACTCATTAGATGTGATTTTTTTGTTGTTGATGGTGAAGTACTTTTAAATGAGATAAATCCCATTCCGGGATCTATGGCAAACTATCTTTTTGAAGATTTTTCAAGTTCTATTGAGGAGCTTAGTGAGTCTCTACCTCTGGTTAAAAGAGTAAAACCGACATACGAGTACATACACTCTATTTCATCAGCTAAGGGCAAGTAGATGGCTCTGAAGTCCATACAGTACAATCAGCATACATTTGACATAAGTTATGAAATCATTAATCCTAATGAGAAAGTTGACTTGATTATTTTACATGGTTGGGGAAGCAACAAAGAGCTTATGAAAAACTCTTTTTCTCTCTATATGAAAGGTTTTCGTCATATATATATCGATTTACCTGGTTTTGGAAAGTCGACTTGTAGTATGGTGATGACAAGTGCAGATGTGGCTCGAATAGTTGAGCTGTTTATGATACATGTTAATGCCTCAAAAGATGTCATACTTGGACACTCTTTTGGTGGGAAAATAGCACTTATTTTAAACCCAAAAGTGCTTGTTTTGGTTGGGAGTGCAGGTATCTATATTCCTAAATCTCTAAGTGTTCAAGCAAAAATCAAAGCTACAAAACTCTTCAATCTCTTGGGTCTATCTAAATTTCGCACACTCTTTGTTGCAGAGGATGCAAAAGCACTCTCAAAGCCAATGTATGAGACTTTTAAAAATGTTGTAAATGAAGATTTTAGCAAAGATTTTGCAAGCTATAAAGGTAAGGCTCTTTTATGTTGGGGAGAAAGTGATACTGCAACACCTTTAAGCTCGGCAAAAACTATGCAGAGCCTTATAGCAGACTCAAAGCTAGAGGTTTATGAGGGTGATCACTACTTTTTTATGAAAAATGCTGCCGATGTATCTAGTAAAGTAGAAGCTACATTTTTAGCGACTTTGGAGCACTAATATGCAATATTATGAAACTCTTGCAGCTTTTGTAATAAATGTTGGTTTTGTAACTCTTCTAGGCTGGTACTTAATCACAAATTTGCAGTGGTATAACTACAGTCTCTCTCGTGTTATTTTAAAGCACCACAAAGCACAATGGCATGTTATCTACTTTATCATTCCTTTTATCGCTTACTATACGACCGGAAAGTTTTTTGCTATCTTTTTTCTTTTCGCTATTTTACCCGCGATGATTGTGTGGCATAAAAAGCTTGATAAAAAACTGGTTCTTACTTGGAGAGTGAAGCGCTTCCTTATACTTCTTATCTCTTTAACACTTTTTCAAAATGTACTCTGCACTCTTAAAGATGCCTGTGTAACCTATGGTGTTTTTATGCCTTTAGCAGTTGCTTACATCGGTTCATATCTCATAGAAAAATATCTTTTTATGGTTTACAAAAAAGAGGCAAAAAAGAAACTCTCAAGTATGAAAGATTTACAAGTAGTAGCCATCACAGGAAGCTATGGAAAGACGAGCATAAAGAACTTCTTAGCAGAGATACTTAGCACAAAGTATAGAGTCTATGCAACACCAAGAAGTGTAAATACTCTTGGTGGAATTATGGCAGATGTAAACAACTCACTCAAAGAAGAGACGGAGATTTATGTCTGTGAAGCCGGAGCTAGAGAGCATGGTGACATATATGCTATCACTACTTTTGTAGAACCTCAGACTGTTGTGGTAGGACGTGTGGGTGAAGCACATATAGAGTACTTCAAAACACTAGAGAACATAAAAAGAACAAAACTTGAGTTGATTCAATCTCCGCGTTTACAAAAAGCATTTGTACATAACTCTGTTACAGATGAACCACATGAAAAGGTAACCTTTTTTGGTGATGAAATAAATAATGTAAATGCTACACTTGAGGGAACTGACTTTGAACTACAAATCGGAGCAGAGACTTATCAGCTACATACAGATGTTTTAGGTTCATTCCAGACAATGAATATCGCAGTAGCTGTGAGAATAGCCAAAGAATTTGGACTGAGTAGGGATGAGATTACACAAGCTGTCAGAAAACTAGAGCCAGTTGAGCATAGACTACAACTCATCAAAGCAGGTGGAAAACTCATTCTTGATGATGGCTACAATGGCAACATAGATGGAATGCTTGAGGGCATACGACTCTGTTCTTTACATGAGGGTGACAAGGTTATTGTAACACCTGGACTTGTTGAGAGTAGAGAGGAGCTAAATTTACAGCTTATAGAAGCTATCAACAATGTTTTTGACACCGTGATAGTCACAGGTTCACTAAATGTAGAGCTTTTTAACAAACATCTTAAAGTGAAAAACAAAACACTCTTAGCAGATAAGTCAAAGCTCACAGAAGTTTTAGGACATCAAACAAAAGCTGGGGATATTATTTTATTTGCCAATGATGCTCCAAACTTTATCTAGGGGCTTTGATGATAGATAAAGGTATGAAAAGCATCTCTTACTTTAGTGCATTTATATTACTTTTACTTGTCGTGTTGATTTTGTATGATGCGACTTCTCGTTATCTTTTTTCTGCTGGTTCAACTGCACTTCAAGAGTTAGAGTGGCACTTTTTTGATGTTGTCATTTTACTTAGTATTGCTTATGCTTTGAAGCAAAATGCTCATGTGCGAGTAGATATTTTTTATGATAAATTTTCTTTAAAAACACAGAGATTGATAAATATACTCTCTATTATATTTTTTATTCTACCGCTCTCTTTTTTGATTGTTTACATTGGTGTGGATTTTACATTGATGAGTTATGCTCAAAATGAAGCTTCATCAAATCCTGGTGGACTTACAAATCGTTGGATTGTAAAGTCACTTATGCCACTCTCATTTATCTTTGTTTCACTTCAAGCCTTTGTTGTACTCTTTGAAGAGATCAAAGAGTGGAGAAGATTATGATAGCATTAGTGATGTTTGTAGTTGCCCTTGCACTTCTTCTTCTAGGTGTACCTGTTGCTTTTGCCTTTGGGGGTGTTGCAATGATATTTGCTTTTATAGTTCCTGAACTTGGTTTTGAAGTTTTTAACATCATGCCTTTTAGAATCTATGGCATCATGAGCAATACAACACTTATGGCAGTACCTCTTTTTATCATGATGGGACTTATCTTGGAGAAGTCTGGTATGGCTGAAAAACTCCTTATCTCCATGAGTGCTATGTTTAGAGGTGTAAGAGGTGGTCTTGGTGTGAGTGTTGTATTAGTAGGAGCGATTTTAGCAGCTTCAACAGGTATAGCTTCAGCCTCAGTTGTGATGATGAGTGTCATAGCCCTTCCATTGATGATAAACGCAGGGTACGACAAGTCACTTGCGGCTGGAACAATTGCATCGAGTGGAACACTTGGACTTATCATTCCTCCTTCTATTATTCTTATCATATTAGGTGATGTTATCAATGTAAGTGTTGGAGATCTCTTTATGGGAGCTGTGCTTCCTGGGATGACACTGGTCTCCTTATATATCACCTACATACTTATCCGTGCTTATATAAACAAAGAGGATGCCCCAGCAATGCCAAGCGATAGTAGTGTCACTTTTGTTGATCTTATCAAGGCTGTTGTACCACCTGTTCTTCTTATGGTATCTGTTTTGGGAAGTATCTTCACAGGTATAGCATCCCCTACAGAGTCGGCAGCATTTGGTATATTTGGTGGTTTTATTCTTTCTCTTATCAACAAAACTTTGAGTATGGATATGCTAAAGTACTCTCTTTTTGAGACAATGAAGCTCTCAGGTATGATTTTTATGATTCTTATTGGAGCGACGGCATTTAGCCTTGTTTTTAATGAGCTTGGTGGAAGTGACCTTATTTTAGAATTTTTTAGTGAAGATATTGGTGATGTTTGGGTCTTTATAGCTATTGCAATGTTGAGTATTTTTATACTTGGTTTTTTCATAGATTTTATAGAGATTAGTTTTATAATTGTACCCATACTTGTTCCTGTGATGACGGCGTTTGGCATTGATCTAATTTGGTTTGCGGTACTTATAGCTATGAATCTGCAGACCTCATTTTTGACACCACCTTTTGGTTTGTCTCTCTTTTTTCTAAAAGGAGCAGCAGGAAAAAGTGTTACAACTATGCAGATTTATAGAGGTATTACTCCTTTTATACTCCTTCAACTTTTAGGACTTCTACTTGTTATTCTATTTCCTGACTTGGTCTTTGCTTTCTTGTAAAAAGCTCAATCAGTTTTTAGTTATAAATGATAAAATGCACTATAAAATTTAAGGAGAGTGTATGTTAAGTGTTTTAGTGGAGTTCAGTATGTTCCCAACATCAGCAGATGGTCGTGATGGTGCATCAGTTTCAAAAAGTGTAAGTAAAATTATAGATGCCATAGATAAATCAGGAGTACCATATCAGTTAACACCTATGGGAACTGTTTTTGAAGCACCAAGCATGAAAGAGGCTCTTGGAGTTTTAGAGATGGCATATGAGCAGCTTAGTGATTTAGAGCGTGTCTACTCATCACTTAAATTCGATATTCGTAAGAACTGTGAAAATAGGCTTAAAACAAAAATAGCTTCAGTAGAAAAAGTACTAGGACGCGAGGTTAGTCACTAAATTTTAGGAGTGAAAATGGAAGATATATTGTATGCTCCTTGGCGAGATGAGTATGTAACAAACCAAAAAATAGAGGGCTGTGTTTTTTGCCATATAAGTACACATGATGAAGAGGATTTACATATTCTCTACAAAGATGAATACTGTTTTATGGTGATGAATAAGTACCCTTATACTCCTGGACATTTTATGATTATTCCCCATTTTCATACAGATAAACTTGAAGAACTCGATACAGAGGTATGGCTTCATATCTCTGCATTAGCTCAAAAAGGTGTAAAACTTCTTAAAGAGGGTATGAATGCTCAAGGTGTCAACATAGGTATGAACCTTGGTGCAGCCGCTGGAGCAGGAATCGCTGAGCATATTCATATGCATCTTGTTCCTCGTTGGCCTAGAGATACAAATTTCATAACTTCCATTGGAGAGACTCGCGTTTACTCTACAGACTTTGAAAAAATCTACAAAAAAATTAAGAGCTTGATTCCAGAGTATCTTTAGTGACTTTTAGACTTTTTTTATTTTGCCCCTTTGAGAGTAATACATACAATAACGGTAAAATTTGAAACTGAGTGAAGAGTTGTTTATTCTCCACTTAAATGCGATAAATATAGTAAAAAATAGTCTTTTCACAGGCATGTATTTACCTATATTTAAAGCAAAAAAGCTATAATTGAGTTTTTAATAACTATAATAAGGAACAATTATGCAAAGAAGAGATTTTTTTAAAACTTCAATAGTCGCATCTGCTGCTATTTTGGGAAGTGGTTTGTCCGCAAGCCAAACATCTCAGCCAATAGATAACAGAAAAGTATCAGAGATGGCTTTTCCAGAAAAGCGCCCCCTTATCACTTACTCTGATAGACCACCACTTTTAGAATCACCAAGAAGTACTTTTACAAAAGGACTCACTCCAAATGATGAGTTTTTTGTGAGATGGCATTTACCAGATATTCCAACACAATTAGATCCAGATGCTTATACTATTAAGATAGATGGACTTGTAAAAAAAGAGCTGACAATATCTTTAAAAGAACTCAAGAATAATTTTGAGCAAGTAGAAGTAGCTGCAGTTCTCCAGTGTGGTGGAAATAGCCGCTCTGCATTTCATCCAGTAGCGGGTGGTATCCAATGGGGAAGTGGTGCAATGGGTTGTGCTAAATGGAAGGGTGTAAGACTCTCGGACATACTTAACCGTGCAGGTCTTTCAAAAGATGCTAAATGGATAGGTTTTAATGGTAAAGATAATGCTGCTTACTATGAGACACCAAACTTTGTTAGAGAGCTTGAGCTTGAAGAGCTTAACGATCATGTGATTATTGCTTATGAGATGAATGGTGAAGATTTACCATACTTAAATGGATATCCTCTGCGTTTAGTGATCCCAGGATACTACTCAGATAGCTGGGTAAAGATGTTGAGTAACATTACTGTTACAAATAAGTACAAGTCACTTTTCTTTATGGATGTTGCATACCGTATTCCAGATAATGAAACAGAGAGTGAAACACCAGATAAGCACTTTAAACCAACAAAACCTATCACTTTTATGAATGTCAAATCTATAATTGGATATCCTGAAAATGGAATGAAAGTCTATCACAACTCTCATGTAGTTGTTCGTGGTGTGGCGTTTGATGATGGGCATGGTATTTCAAAAGTTCTTATCTCAACAGATGAGGGAAAAACTTGGAGTGATTCTGAGCTTAAGCAAGAAAATGGACGTTATGCATTTACAGAGTTTAGATTTGCTTACAAACCAACTGAGTATGGAAAAGTAAACATTATGGCTAAGGCAGTAAACCGTTTAGGTGATGAACAACCTCTCGCAAAAGATATCTTATGGAACCACGGTGGCTACAAGTACAATGGTGTAGATGTTGTAACAGTAGAAGTGGTATAGGAGAGAATGATGAAAAAATTATTATTAGTAAGTATGTTGGCATTTGGTTCACTCTTTGCACAGGTTTCTGAGCCTGTTGAAGTTCCATATATCTCTTATGAGATTAAGATGGGAAAAGGTTTTGATGCAGTACAAGCAAACTGTTTGATGTGTCACTCTTTTGGCTATATCATAAACCAAGGCCCACAGTCTAAAGACTTTTGGGCGAAAAAAGTTGAGAAGATGATAACTCACTTTAAGGCTCCTATGACTAAAGAGGATATAAAAACTGTCACTGAGTATCTCTTTGAACACTATGGAAATGGAAAGCAAAAATAATAAATGAGATGCTACATGTATACTTTAAATATATGTTAAAGCTAATGCCTTTTCTGTTTAGATTGGTAGTAGTGAGAAGAGTTTAAAGCTCTTTTAAAAAGAGCTTTAAGATAGGCTCTTCATTTTTATTTATTAGCAAAGAGTGTTTTAGTTATTGTTTATAGCAAGTAAAACACCATCCCAAAACTTTATTCTCGCACTTATAGCATCTAGAGCAGCTTGTTCTGCTTCTGCAATCTTAACCTTATCTCCTTCGCATAAAAGCTCTAACATACGTAGAGACATAGGTCCGTGAAAATCTCCATCTAGTTCGATATGACGGTCCAAGTAGTAGTGAAACACCTCTGCATCTTCTCTTGTTATGTTCATTTTGGCAAGTAAAGCACGAAACATTTCAGGAATAATATGCTCTCTTCCTAAGGCAAAAGCTGCTCCAATAACATGAGGCTTTCCACTCTCAATAAAGCCAAATGTGGTTTGCATAAACTCTTTTGCAGCAGGTGGAACTTGAACTCTGTTAAAAGCCTCTTGCAAAGAGTGAGAAGCTACTACATCTACAAACTCTTTGACAAGGTGGTCACTTCCCTTTTTTACCTCTTGCATAGCTGTAACATAAAGGTTGAAATGGCTCGTGTATGTTGGTGTTCCATCCGCTAAAGGAATGCCTTCATCTGTCTCTTCTTCGAGAACTATGTCGTTTATAAAACGCTGTACTTGTGTGTCGCCATGAGGAAACCAAGGGACTTGTGCTGGAGCTATTTTGTTTTGAAGGTACTTAACCAAAGACATAAAATCCCACACAGAGTAGATGTGGTGTTGCATAAAAAGTGTTAAATCATCCATATTTTTAACAGCTGAGTAAACAGGATGTAGAGCCAACTCATTTCGTAAGGATTTGACTTTCTCAAGTGGGAATGGTGACATTGTTTATGACCCTCCTTTTTAAAAATGATTTTAACTGAAAATTATAAACGCCAATTCTAATATCAAGTGAAATTTTTTGAGATAGTCGGAAGGTAGGGTTAAAGAGTAATCAGCTAGCATTTTTTTGACCATGAAAAAGAAGAATGAAACTCGATACTGGTGTATCGGTAGTTCATGAGACAATCTATCGTTACATATATGCTAATAAATCCAATGGCGGAAAACTCTATACATATCTCCGACATAAAAATACCATAAACGCTCTAATGAATATAAAGCTAGAGGGACTCTTATAGACCGAGTGATGATAGAAGCAAGACCAAAGATCGTAGAGAAGAAGCCTCGTATTGGAGACTTGGAAATTAATACTGTCATCGGTAAAAATCACATTGCTGCATTAGTCACAGTCGTAGATAGGAAATCGAAGTTCACTCTAATCAAAAACATACCTTCAAAAGAAGCCGCTGTAGTTATCAAGGCACTCATTGAAATAATCCAGCCGATCAAAGCTGCTACACATACAATCACAAGTGACAATGGTAAAGAGTTTGCCTATCACAAAGAGATTGCAGCTGCACTTGAGATTGATTTTTACTTTGCAAATCCATATCACTCTTGGGAAAGAGGTTTAAATGAACATATGCCCTGAGCAAAGCGAAGAACTTGGGGTGCAAATGGTCTTATCCGTCAATATCTTCCGCCAATTCTAAAAAAAGTGAGTTTACAAATGTTTCTAAGGAT
>JGI11705J14877_10001805_pt1 | contig 11909 bp, 9 predicted proteins | sample Etolaghawater15m_FD_14877 | JGI IMG/M metagenome (IMG submission 14877) | reverse complement strand
TTCCCTTGCGTTTTTACTATATTATAAAACTCCTAAATCTACTTCCAAGTACCTTAAGAGAAAAGATTGTAAACTTCCTTAGCTGAAGTGGTATCAGATTTTTTAATAAGCATATCCTAAGAGATAACCTTTTTAAAAAATTAGACTTAGGGTGAAATGATGGAAGATATAGTAACTATAGACAGTGTCTGTGCATACTGTGGTGTAGGCTGCGATATAGCGGCACATGTGAACACAAAAGAGAACAAGATTGTAAAAATATTTGCTCACCCAGATGGGGCAACTTCTGAGGGGAAACTTTGTGTAAAAGGGACTCATGGGTTTGATTTTGTTGATTCAAAAGAGCGCATTAATGCTCCTCGTATTCGTAAAAGTTTTTTAGAAAAAAATCCACACATAAAAAACGCCATCGCTTCGAGTCTAAAAGAGCTTGATGAGATTTGGTATGAGAGTGACTTAGACTCTGCTACAACTGCGGGAGCTATGAAACTTAAAGAGATACAGTCTGAGTATGGCGAGAAGTCTGTCTGTTCACTTGGTGGGGCTAGAAGCTCTTGTGAGTCTGCTTACTACTTTCAAAAGTTCACTCGATACACACTTAACTCTCCACATGTTGATAATTGTGCTCGTGTTTGTCACTCTCCATCACTTAAGGGTATGCGTCTCACCATTGGTGAGGGAGCCGCTTCAAATCCATTTGATGATATTTACAAAACAGAGTTTATGATAGTTATGGGTTCAAATACTACCGAAGCACACCCAATAGTTGGTAACCGTATGATAAAAGCGGCACAAAACGGTACAGGTATTGCGGCATTTGATGTTCGTGAGATAGGACTTCATAAGTTTTCAAAGTACAAGGCGATAACACCACACGAGTCAAATCTACTTGTACTAAATATGATAGCCTACACAATCATCACCGAAGAGTTATACCACAAAGACTTTATCAAAAACAGAACAAAAAACTGGGAACACTTTAAAGAGAACATTCTAAATGACCCATATGCAAATCCAGAGTTTTTTAGAGGTGTAGAGGGCTATGAGTATCTTGCAGATATGCTCCCTGAGATCGCTCGTGAGTATGCGAGTAAAAAGTCTCTTATCCTTTGGGGACTTGGAATCACAGAACATGTTGATGGCTCTTATGCAGTTATGGCCATCGTTCACTTAGCACTTATGACGGGTAACATCGGTAAAGATGGAGCTGGCGTTATGCCTCTTCGTGGGCAGACAAATGTTCAAGGTGCTTGCGATATGGGAATGCTCCCATACTATGCACCAGATTATCAAGCACCAAAAGAGGTAGGTCTTATGACTCCTCAACTTGTTGATGGTATGCTTGAGGGAACAATCAAAGGTGTGTTAAACATTGGTGAAGATTTAACGCATATTCATCCAAACATCAATAAACTTACACAAGCATTTGAAAACTTAGAACTTATCTTTGTGCAAGAACTCTTTATGACAGATATTGCTGAGCGTGCTGACATCGTTGTGGGTGTGAAGTCTGCTTATGAGAAGACGGGCATCTATATAAACGCCATGAGAAAAGTGCACCTCTCAACACCACTAGTTCACTCTGATCTGCCAGATGACTGGGAAGTTATAAAACTTTTAGATGAAAAAATGGGTGGCGGTTATGAGTTTAACTCTTCTGAAGATATTTGGGAAGATGTTCGACGCACTGCTACAAATAGATTTAAAGGTGCTTCATACAAAGTGCTTCGCGACAATGAAAAAGCAGGTATATCGTGGCCAATCACTGAAGAAGGTGAGGGCACTCCTGTGCTTCACCGTAAAGACTTCAGAACACAAGATGGTATCGGTGCATTTCGTTACCACGGCTATAAACTCTCAGGAATGGTAGAAGAGATAATCAACAAAAGACTCAAAGGCTACCACTTAACAACTGGTAGAATTATGGCACATTATAATAACTCTGCACAGACAAAATACACACAGAAGTTGATGAAACGCCATAAAGAAGACATACTGCTTGTGAATGAAGACGATGCAGCGGATTTTGTCAGTGAAAAAGTGATACTTAAGACCCAGTACGGAGAGACAAATCCACTTAGAGTGAAGTTTACAAACAAAGTAAGTCCTAAAACACTCTATACGACTTTCCACCATGCAGACTCAAAACTCAACTACATTTTTGGTGACAAGAGTGATGAGCTAATCATGACTGCGGCATTTAAGTCTATTCAAGTTGAGATTGTTTGTGCTTAAAGTTATGAGCTGTTGTATAATATTTAGTGTCATAATAATATGAAAATAGGGTGAGATGTATTTATGCAAACTATACAAATCTAAATGTAGTGTTTTTTGATTTGTCTTTAGGTTTTGAGCAGGAGTTGTTTACTCCTCCTCTTTTGGTGGGGCTTTGTAGTGATAGTGTTTTTCGTTAAGATACCTTGTAACACTATCTGTATCTTCATCAAACCAATCTACACCTGAGCTTATAGCACAGGCATTGACACTTGATGAGAGTTTTTTGTAACTGTTTACTTTATTTTCTCTATGTTTAAAATGTGCAGAGGCATGACAATCTACACACTTAGCCTCATTAAACATCATTTTTCCTTCTGCAATGTCTGCTTGAAGTAGAGAACCAACTAAAAGGGTAATAAGCATGAAATTAAATTGTAATAACATTTTGGATACCTCCAAATTATTTTACTTATAGTATATCAATTACTTATAAAAAAAGTCTTAAAATATTGTGCTAAAATACTCCCTAACAGCCATGATGAAGTAAGGAAATAATCTATGAGTAGAGCAAAAGGAAATGTCGCTGAAGAGAGAGCCTGTGGATTTTTGTATGATCATGGTTATACGGTGCTAGAGAGAAATTTTTACTCGCGTTTTGGTGAGATAGATATCATCGCTACAAAGGAAAATATTTTACACTTTATAGAGGTAAAGAGTGCAGAGGATTATGAGCTTGCTATACAAAATATCACTCCAAGAAAACTCTCGCGTTTGATAAAGACAGCACAGATTTATATGAGCAAAAATTCTTTTGATGCTGATTTTAGCTTTGATGCTGTTATTGTAGCTCAAAACCAAATTGAGATACTTGAAAACATTACTATTTGATATTGTTAAGAGTTTAGGTGAAGACTTTTTTGTCTAACTCTTTTAGTATAAGATGATTGCAGTTTAGAATGCTAAAGATTATGTCCAATAATGAACTCTTTAAGTGTAAAAGCTACCTGCATAAGTAAAGTGGTGTTATAATTTCATTAAAATTAAGGGAGATTTTTATGCAAGCAAAGATATTTTTCGGCTCAGATGAGGCTATTACAGATACTTTTAGTGAGAGAGTGAGTCCATATTCGGGAGATGTAGTCTCGACTGCACCAATATGTAGTGCAGAGGATGCAAACAAGGCTTTAAAGATTGCACAAAATGCGACTAAAGCGGCAAAGGCTTCGACATTAGCACAGCGCTGTGCTTGGCTTTTAGATGTAGCAAAAAGACTCAAAGAGAACAAAGAAGATATAGCTAAAACGCTAACGGATGAGGTAGGAAAGCCTATTACTTTTTCTCGCATAGAGGTAGAGCGCTGTATCGAGACTGTATCGCTTAGTGCTGAGACTATGCGTACAATGCATGGTGAGACTATAAACACAGATGCAATGGCTAGTGGGAAAAAAACTACAGCGTTTTTCACTCGTGAGCCTGTGGGTGTTGTAGTTGCCATCACTCCTTTTAACTTTCCACTAAATCTTATAGCACATAAACTTGCACCCGCATTAGTGGCTGGAAACGCCGTGGTCCTTAAGCCAACGCCAGAAGCTCCGCTCACAGCTTACAAGTTTGCAAAGTTATTTATTGAGAGTGAGTTTGCTGTGCCTAATGCTTTGAGTGTAGTTTATGGTGATGCCGAAGTTGGTTCAGCTCTCATCACTTCAGATATTCCTCGTGTTATCTCTTTTACAGGCTCAGTGCCAGTCGGAAACATCATCACAAAATCTGCAGGCATTAAAAAAGTATCTCTTGAGCTTGGTGGAAACGCAGCGACTTACATAGACAAGAGTGCAGACTTAGATTTAGCAGCTCAGCGTTGTGCTCTTGGTGCATTTGTAAACTCTGGTCAGGTTTGTATCTCACTTCAACGCATCTATGTAAACGCCGACATTTATGATGAGTTTGCAGCTAAAATGGCAGATGAGACAAAAAAACTAGTCGTTGGCTCTCCTTATGAAGAGGATACTTTTATGGGCCCACTCATAGATGATGAGGCGGCTGAGCGTGCTATGGGTTGGGTTGAGTCTGCCATAGAAGAGGGTGCGACTCCTCTACTTCCTTCAAAACGCGAGGGGAGAATGTTTCATCCTTGTGTCATGGCAAATGTAACTGATGATATGGCCATAGTATGTGAAGAGGTTTTTGCGCCTATAGTAAGTCTTGTAAAAGTAGACTCTTTTAATGATGCACTTCCTCGCATGAATAACTCTCCTTATGGACTACAGTTTTCCGTTTTTACAAATGATTTAAAACTTATGCAAAGAGCTATAGATGAACTTGATGCTGGTGGAATTGTCATAAACGATATGCCAACCCTGCGTTTTGACATACAGCCCTATGGTGGCGTTAAGCTTAGTGGAGTTGGACGTGAAGGTCCAAAGTTTGCAATTGAAGAGATGACTGAGATAAAGAGTGTTGTTATTTGTTAGTTATAATCTTAAAAGTGATAGATAAATACTTAGGATTATAATTAAATGATGCAAGAATATAAAAACAAATTTCCTCTTTTTCTGCTCTTTTTATCTCTGTTTATTTTTGCTTATGGAGTTCTTGAACTCTATACAAAAGCAAGAGTTGATGATATATTAGACGAGCAAGAGAAGTACTTAGAACTTAGTTATAACCAAGGCATAGATAGATTTGAAGATATTGCTAAAAGTATCTATATTTCTATGCAAAATGACCAAAAACTTTTAAACCTCATAGCAAATGTTAATAACTCTAATATAGATGCAAAACATAAACAAATTTATGAATACTTAAAAGCTGACTATGAAAAACAAAAACTTTCTGGTGTTTTAGGTATTCAAATAACAACTCCTCAAAACATAAGTATAGTTAGAATGCATGAAAAGTCAAAGTATGGGGATAGTCTCGCAGATGTAAGACCTATGATGAGAGCTGTAAATAAACACAGAATCTATCTACATGGTTTTGAAGAGGGTAAAACAAGTCATGCTTTTCGGGAGATATTTCCCCTTTATAACAATGGAGTGAATATTGGAGCGATGGAGGTACTTTTCTCTTCAACAAAGATTCAAGATTACACAAAAAGAGCCTCATTTATCTATACTCACTTTATAGTAGATAAAAATGTGTTTAAAACAAATGAGTGGAAGAGTAACTCCCAAGACCCTTATATGCCAAGTATCGAGCATAAAGAGTATCTTTTTAGTATGAATAAGCATATGCATAAAGAGACTTTACAGAGTAGTAAAGATGAGGTTATAAAGCCTCTTCAAGAGGAGATAAATGAGGGCTTTAAAACTGCAAAAAGCTTTAAGCTCTATAAAACAATTGGAGAGAGAACTGAGGTAGTAGTCTTTTTAGCAGTGCAGAGATTTGTAGACAAGAAAACTGTCGCTTATCTTGTTTCATATACAGATGTGAAGAAACTTCACAGTTTTTTACAAAATATGAATCTTATAAAAGTGGCACTTCTTATCTTGACCTTAGCCGCTTACATTATCATTACACGACTACTTCTTGAGAAGCAGAGTGTACTCCATGAGCTTAAACATGATGGACTTACAAAGTTATACACAAGAAAGTACTTTATGGATTTTGCACATAAAGAGATGCTCAGAATGAATCTTGAAGAGGAGAGTTTTTGTATAGTGATGGCAGATATAGACTTCTTTAAAAAGGTTAATGACACATATGGACACCTTGTAGGGGATGAAGTGATTAAAGAGTTTGCCCTTATTTTAAAAGAGTCAACACGGAGTATAGATGTAGTTGCAAGATATGGAGGTGAAGAGTTTATTATCTTCCTCTATACAGATATGAACAATGCCTATAAAGTTGTTGAGCAGATACGTACGAAAGTCCAAGCACACTCTTTTAGTGAAAAAGAGATTGAGCTTACAGCCTCTTTTGGTCTTGTTGAGTCAAAGGTTGGTGCTAAACTTCATGAGCTTATCTCTCAAGCAGATCAAGCTCTCTATAGAGCCAAAGAGAGTGGTCGCAACCAGACACAAATGATATGAAGAAAAGAGTGATAGTCAGTGCTTGTTTACTAGGAGAGATGTGCCGTTATGATGGAAAAACTAAGTATGACTCCTCTTTTTTAGAGAGTATTAAAGAGTATGAAGTTATTTCTTTCTGTCCAGAAGCACCTCTTTTTGGCACTCCTCGTGAACGTATAAGTGTTGTAGAATCTCAATCACAACTTAGAATCATCACTGATATCACAAAGGTAGATGTCAGCTCGCGTTTAAAAGAGGAGATTTGCTCCTTTATGATTAAAAACCCAAATCCAGATTTCATTATCTTAAAATCAAAAAGCCCCAGCTGTGGACTCGGCACAACTCCTATAGTTAACTTACAAAAGAATGTAGTAGCTTACGGTGATGGCATAGCAGCATCGATGATGAAAGAGTTTTATCAATACACGACAATAATTGATGAGCTACATCAGCACTCTTAGATATTCACGAACTCCACAAAAATATTTTTATTGTGTATAAAAGTAACATAAATAACGCAATATGTAAATTATAGTAACACATGTCAATATTTGAAAAATTATATATCTCTATAGGTGTATAAATAGAACAAAAATAGATAATTATAATATCACTATATGTAAAGAAATAAGTTCTTAAAGAGACTAAAATTTCGGCATGTTTAATTTAAGTACTCACATCAATGAGATTTTTTGAAGTGAGTAAATGAGGTGGAAGTCATTAAATGTAATGAATTTCTAGAGAGTGTAAAACTAACTCATAGAGTTTACAATAACTAATAATAAAAGGAAATAAAATGTCAAGAGTAACAATTACAGCAGCACGTGGTGACGGTATCGGTCCAGAGATTATGGATGCAAGTATTAAAGTACTTGACGCAGCTGGTGCTGACGTAGAGTGGGAACATATAGAAGTTGGTGAGCAAGTTTACTTAGCAGGTAACTCTTCAGGTATCGCACAAGAAGCATGGGATTCTATCAAGAAAAATAAAATCATCTTTAAAGCTCCTATTACTACTCCTCAAGGTGGTGGTTATAAGTCACTTAATGTAACAATGCGTAAAACTCTTGGTTTATATGCAAATGTACGTCCTGCTATTGCTTATGACCCATTTATCCCTTCACGTTATCCAGGTATGGATGTTGTAACAATTCGTGAAAACGAAGAAGATTTATATGCAGGTATCGAGCACCAACAAACACCAGAGGTAACTCAGTGTCTTAAAATCATCACTCGTCCTGGTTGTGAAAAAATTTGTCAATATGCTTTTGAGTATGCAAAAGCAAACGGTAGAAAAAGAATCACTTGTATGATTAAAGATAACATCATGAAAATTACTGATGGTCTTTTTGTAAAAGTATTTTATGAGACTGCTAAAAACTACCCAGAGATTCAAGCTGATGAGTGGATTATCGATATCGGTATGGCTAAACTTGTAGATGCTCCACAAGATTTTGATATGGTACTTATGCCTAACCTTTATGGTGATGTTGCTACAGATATCCTTGGACTTATGACTGGTTCTGTTGGAATTGCACCAGGTGCTAATGTTGGTACTGACTATGCAATGTATGAAGCTATTCACGGCTCAGCTCCTCGTCACGCTGGTCAAAACAAAGCTAACCCATCAGGTCTTTTACTTTCAGGTGTGATGATGATGGTTCAAGTTGGTCAACCTAAAGTTGCTGAAAAAGTTCACAATGCATGGTTAAAAACTATTGAAGATGGAATTGTTACTTATGATTTAGCTCGTAAACTTAAAGCTGAAGGCAAAGCACACACTGAAGTAGGTACTGCAGAGTTCGCTGATGCTGTTATCGCTAGACTTGGTCAAGAGCCAACTACTTTAGAGCCAAAAAGATATGACGCGGCAGTTAAAATCAAAAAACCAGTTCTTACAAATGTAAGAGCTACTAAAATGAACCTAATCGGTTGTGATATCTTTACTCGTGACGACTGTGACTCTAACACAATTGGTGACAAACTTGTTGCATTAACTGAAGGGACAAACCTTGGTCTTAAAATGATCTCTAACCGTGGTCAAAAAGTATATCCAAATGGTCACCCAGAGACTTTTCTGACAGATCACTGGAGATGTCGTTTCTATAACAAAACACAAGGTGACATAATCACAAACGGTGACATCACAAATATGATGAATAAAATTGATGCTGCTGGAATTGAAGTTATTAAAACTGAAAACCTTTATGCATTCGAAGATGGTGAGCGTGCTTACTCTCTAGGACAAGGTGAATAGAACTACTCTCCCCTTTAGGGGATAGTAATCTGTTTTTTAAGATGCCTCTTTTTGACCAAATTAGGGGGTGTCTTAAAAAATAAAATTTACAACACTCATCGTCTCCCGCTAAAGATACCTTTCTCCCCTAAAATAGAAGCTTCTAAAACATAATCAAGTATTTTTTCGTTATAATCGCGTAATTTTATAAAAGAGTATTACAGATGGATATAAGAGAAGAATATTTAAAATTTTTCGAGTCAAAAAATCATACTAGAGTCGCTTCAGGACCGCTAGTACCAGAAGATGCAACCCTNCTTTTTAACAATGCAGGTATGGTTCCTTTTAAGTCAATTTTTACAGGTGAGATACCAACACCTGCAAATCCAAGAGCTACATCTTGTCAAACCTGCCTACGTGCAGGTGGAAAACACAATGACCTTGAAAATGTTGGACACACTGCTCGTCATCATACTTTTTTTGAGATGATGGGAAATTTCTCTTTTGGAGATTACTTCAAAGAAGAGGCTATCGCTTATGCTTGGGAGTTTATTACTGAGGTTTTAGAACTTCCAGTAGAGAAACTTTGGGTTACTGTGCATGAGAGTGATGATGAGGCTGAAGAGCTTTGGAAGAAACATGTAAGTGCGGATAGAATCATGCGTTTAGGCGATGAGGATAACTTCTGGTCTATGGGTGATACAGGTCCTTGTGGTCCATGTTCTGAGATATTTTACGATCAAGGTGCAGAGAATTTTTCTGGACCTGAGGATAGAATGGGCGGAGAGGGCGATAGATTTTTAGAAATCTGGAACTTAGTTTTTATGCAGTACGAGGTAAAAGTAGCAGGTGGAGAGAGAATTCCCCTTGCAAAGCCATCTATTGATACAGGAATGGGATTAGAGCGTGTAGTTGCCATAAAAGAGGGTGCTCTTAGTAACTATGGCTCTTCACTTTTTATGCCGATTATCAAACAAGTAGAGAAGATGATAGGCAAAGAGTATGAGTATGCAAGCGGTGCTTCTTACCGCGTTATAGCCGATCATATTAGAACATCCCTTTTCCTTTTAGCACAAGGAACAAACTTCTCAAACGAGGGACGCGGTTATGTTCTTCGTAGAATCCTACGCCGTGCAGTTCGTCATGGTTACCTTCTTGGTTTTCGTGAGCCTTTTATGTACAAACTTGTAGATACTGTTGTTGGCATCATGGGCAAAGAGTATGACTATTTAGAGACAAAAGCAGAAGCTGTAAAAGAGCAGATAGAACTTGAAGAAGCAAGATTTTTCAAAACAATAGAACGCGGAATTGCTCTTTTTGAAGAAGAACTAGCAGAGACTAAAGAAATTTTTAGCGGAGAGGTGGCGTTTAAACTTTATGACACTTTTGGTTTTCCACTTGACCTCACAGAAGATATGCTAAAAAGCCATAACTTAACGCTAGATAGTGCTAAGTTTGAAGAGTTGATGTTGCACCAAAGAAAATCAGCAAAAGCTGCTTGGAAAGGTTCAGGCGATGACGCTGTAAATGGCGACTTTAAAGAGCTTTTAGAGAAGTTTGGCGAAAACACTTTTGTGGGGTATGACTTTACAAGTCACTCAGGAGAGGTACTAGCACTACTGGATGAAAACTTTAAACATAGTGATGGCTTAAACGCAGGTGAGAGCGGTTGGGTACTTTTAGATACGACTCCTTTTTATGCTGAGAGTGGTGGACAAACTGGAGACTGTGGTGAGCTTGAAGGCTTTGCAAAAGTGCTAGACACTAAAAAGTTTTTTGGACTTTCACTTGCAGAAGTTGAAGTAAGTAAAGCACTTAAAGTTGGAACTGTTGTTGATGCTCATGTTGATAGCTCACGTGGTGAAATCATCAAGCATCACTCGGCGACTCACTTGCTTCATGCAGTACTTTTTGATGTACTAGGCGATCACATTGCACAGGCGGGTTCTCTTAATGAAGCTTCGCGTTTGCGTTTTGACTTTTCTCATCCAAAAGCAATTAGTGAGGCAGAATTAACAGAAATAGAAAATCGTGTAAACAATGAAATTATGCGAGCGATTCCTACAAATACGCAAGTAATGTCAATAGAAGATGCGAAAAAAAGCGGTGCTAAAGCTCAGTTTGGTGAGAAGTACGGCGATGAAGTTCGCGTTGTAAGTTTTGCAGATGCTTCGGTTGAGTTTTGTGGTGGCGTGCACGTAAGCAACACGGCAAACATTGGCTCATTTATCATCACAAAAGAGTCTGGCGTTTCAGCGGGTGTGAGAAGAATAGAAGCAGTTTGTGGAAACGCAGCATACAGATACTTCACTGAACAAAGAGCAGTTCTAAAACAAGTAGAGAGTGAAGTGAAAAACCTAGATGTTCTCGCTGGTATAAACAGACTAAAAACTAATATAACAGAGTTAAAGTCAGAACTTAAAGACACACAAGACTCAGCAAAAGTTGAAGTAGTTGCAAGTGAAGTAAATGGTGTGTCTGTAATCGTTGAAGAGTACCCTGCGGGTGATATCAAAGACAAAATAGATGAGCTTAAAAACCAAAACGAAAAACTTTGTGCAATGCTTTTTCAAGTAAAAGGGGAGAAGGTTCTTATAGCTTGTGGTGTTAAAGGTGCAAATGCAAAAGCTGGTGATTGGATTAAAAATATCGCTCCTATTTTAGGTGGCGGTGGCGGTGGTCGTCCTGACTTTGCACAAGCTGGTGGAAAAGATGCAAGTAAACTTGGTGAAGCTAAAGAGGCTTCACTCAGATACATAACAGAGGTACTTTCATAATGCAAGAGTTTTTTCTAGAGTATAAGACAATTATCGTCTTTTTTCACGTTTTAAGTGCGGTCGTTTGGGTTGGTGGAATGATAGCGATGAAATTTGCTGCTCATCCATCTTTTGTTCGTATAGAATCACCAGCGAAGCGTTTAGAGCATATTGCTTTTGCACTTAAAGGTCTTTTTACTATCGTTGTTCCTTTTGTGATTATCTTACTTATTACTGCGGTTATCATGATTATGGGTTATTCACTCTCACAAACTGAGTTTTCGATGATGGGACATATAAAAGAGGGTATTTGGTCTGTGATGGCTGTGAATCTTTTTGTGATGATTCTTAGAAGAAACCGTGCACAAAGACTTTTAGAAGAGGGAGACATGGTAGGTGCTAAATTTTCTTTAGAACTTATTGGAAAATATATGGTTCCTGTAAATATTATTTTGGGAATTGTAGCTATCTTTTTAGGCTCATCTCTCTCAAGCGGACTCTAGTTTGATACGACTCGCTTCTTCTTCAGAGACTCGTGCAATGCTTTTACAAAACGCATCTATTGCATTTGTGCAAGAGAGTGTAGATTTTGATGAAGAGAGTATTGTCGCTAAGAGTCCAAAAAACTTTGTATATCAAGCAACTCTTGGAAAATACAATGCTAACATAGCAGCATTTGGCTGTGAAGAT
>JGI11705J14877_10001801_pt1 | contig 11922 bp, 8 predicted proteins | sample Etolaghawater15m_FD_14877 | JGI IMG/M metagenome (IMG submission 14877) | reverse complement strand
CCATAAAGAACGATAAATTACGTTCGTTGGGTCACCTTTGTATTTTTTAGGATATGAAGGTTTATATTTTCCCTTATATGACATCTAAATACTTAATAATGTAAATCCTTATAATTTATTTAGATGCCAATAGAAAAAGGTAAAAAAATAACAGAATATATTACTAAAATTGGTAGGGTAGCTCAGACATCTTATTATCAAGTTAATTTTAGTGGATTGAAAACTGATCTTATGAAATATTTGAATAGTAAAGGTGTTGATAGTAATTTTATAACTAGAGAAGCAGGTCTTAGATGTAGTAGTGCATCACTTCCCGGTAGTTCTCTTGCCACATTGAACATAGATGGAAATTATATGGGTGTTCAAGAAAGAATGGCACATTCTAGAATTTACACTCAGATGGATTTGGAATTTTATGTTGATCGTGATTATAAAATGATAAGATTCTTTGATTGTTGGATAGATTATATTGCCGGAGGAAAATCATTAAGAGATAAACAAGATGATAATTATTACTACAGAATGACATATCCTAGAGGAGATAGTGGATATAAGTGTGATACGATAGACATCTATAAGTTTGAACGTGATCAGGGATCGGAATTACAATATACATTCTACGGAATGTTTCCTGTAAATCTTTCATCATTGCCAGTTCAATATGGTAATTCTGATACATTGAAAATGAATGTAACTTTTAGTTATGAAAGATATATAAAAAATATTCTCAAAAAAAGTAATCTTAAAGAGCCTCCTGATGCAGGAGATGCAATGAATGGTGGTGGAAGTTTACCTTTGACAACTTCTTATGATTTTGATATCAGACTTCCAGAAAACTAAACTAAATAAAAATATTGAACTTGACATAGGATATTATGCCTTTACCAAAGATTGCGACACCGACATATGAGTTGGAACTTCCGTCAACAGGAAAAAAGATTAGATACAGACCTTTTCTTGTAAAAGAAGAAAAGATTCTTATCATTGCGATGGAATCTGAAAATCAGAAAGAAATTGCCGATGCTATCAAAACCGTAATCGGCAATTGTATCTCTACAAGAGGAGTCAAAGTTGATGAACTGTCAACGTTTGATATTGAATATTTGTTTTTAAATATTCGTGGAAAGTCTGTCGGTGAAACCGTAGAAGTTATGATCACATGTCCTGATGATGGAGAAACACAGGTTCCTGTTTTAATTCCTCTTGACGAAATTAAGGTACAAAAAAATCCTAAGCACAATAGAGATATTAAATTAGATGATAATCTTATTATGAGGATGAAGTATCCATCTCTGGCAGAATTTATTAAAACTAATTTTGTCGAAGACGGTGGAGTTGGAGTCACAGAATCCTTTGATTTGATTTCTTCTTGTGTCGATCAAATTTTTAATGAAGAAGAATCTTGGAGTGGATCTGAGTGTAGTAAAAAAGAACTATCTGAATTCATTGAGCAGTTGACATCTCAACAGTTTAAAGAAATTGAATCGTTCTTTGAGACTATGCCTAAGTTATCTCATAAGGTAAAAGTTACCAATCCTAATACTAAAGTAAAGAGTGATGTTGTTTTAGAAGGGTTATCAGCTTTTTTCTCATAGGTATGGCTCATACGAATCTTGAGTCATACTTTAAAACTAACTTTGCCTTGATGCAGCATCATAAATACTCATTGACAGAGCTTGAAAATATGATTCCTTGGGAGAGAGAGGTATACATAGGACTTCTACAAAATTATATTGAAGAGGAAAATCTAAAGGCACAACAAAAGAATGGCATTTAGTAGTCAGATATTTAAGGCACCTACTTTTAAAACAACTCCAAAGTTGAAGAAGACGATGGTGTCTTCCTCTGTTTTTTCTGGTGTAAAATCTGCTAATATTGCCAAAGTTAATTATGGTGGACTTGCAAAGGCAATTGGTTCACAACCAAAATCAATTGATGTAGAAAAAATATCTGCTCCCCTAGAGAGTCCACTAGCGGGTATTGTTTCTGATTTACAAAAAGATGTTCTAGATCTTAAAAAATCTTTTGTAAAGTTAGAAGAAAGAGATTCGACTGGATCTAAAGATCAATTAAAAATACAAAAATCATTCGAGATTCTTGTTACTTCTCTGAATAATACTGGGGTAGTTTTAAATCAAATCACAGACTATCTGGTAACAGAGAGTAAATTAGAACAGCAATTATTAAAGAAGAAAGATAGAGAAGAAAAGAAAGAAGAGGATAGGTTACAGAAGGAGAAAAAGGAAAAATCATTAGAAAAAGATGGTCGAGGACTAAAAAAATCTCTATTAAGACCAGTAAGTTTTGTAGCAGGAAAAGCTAAGAATATATTTGATACCTTTAAAGAGGTATTGACATTATTGTTCTTTGGGTGGTTAACAAATAAAGGTTTCCTTGCCATAGAATTATGGAAGAAAAAAGATGAAGAAGGTCTTCAGAATCTTGCCGGAGAAGTAGTTAATGCAATACTAGGTTTTGGTAGTTTAATGCTCCTTATGAGTGGAGGAATACCTTCTATTATAGGAGCCATAGGTGCCGGTATAACTGCGATAGGAGGAATTGGTTCTGTCATTAGAAAGTTCTTTAAAGGATTTAGAAGACAAGTACCACCAAAACCTAGTGGAGGTGGATCTCCATCTGGAATGTACAACAGTGGCAGTAATACTGGATTAAATTATGGAAAAAATGTTGACCCAAAAACAGGAAGACCTTTAAGAAGTCCTGGCAGTATTAGTAGATATAATGAATCTTTTGCGAGAAGTCTTCAAGGAAAGGCAAATTTTGGAGATAAGGCAAGATTAGCATTTGGTGATATTAAGTCAAAATTTAATAATTTAATGGGTGGAAAATCATCTACTTCTTCTGTTCCTACCAAACCAGCAGGATCCGTTGCATCATCAAGAAGATTATTGCAAGGAGCAAAAGGTTTAAGAAATATTGCAAGACCCGGTGCAGCTTCATTATTATTTGCAGGATTTGATTATGCGAATAGAACAAGTTCTGGTCAAACTCAAACACAGGCAATTGCCGGAACTGCTGCCGGTGCTGGTGGAGGAACTTTAGGTGGAATTGGTGGAAAATTGGGAGGAACTGCGGCAGGTGGTGTTGCCGGTGCCGTCATAGGCGGTATACTTGGATCAGTTGTTCCTGGAGCAGGAACATTGGCTGGTGCCGCTTTTGGTGCTAAGTTAGGTGCTAGTCTTGGTGGATTTGCCGGAATGCTTTATGGTGGATATAAAGGATCCGAGGCAGCGGCAAAAATTGCTGATAAAATGACAGGTGCCGATAAGACATACACAGAAACAAAACCAGAAAAACGAGAGAAAAGAACAAAATCAATATTTCCAGATCCTGCAGATGCAATATCTTTTAAACCAGAACATTATCTTTTGGCTATGGATATTGGTAAACAATCTTTAGTATGGATAAAAGATTTTAAACCTTCTGAACCTAAATTTGAACTAGATCGAAGCCCAGAAGCTCGCGCAAGAGCTGCACAACTTACGGGACCTGGCAGAACCGATCCTTTTGCTCCTACTACTCATAGTCCCAATATTCCTTCCAATAACCCAATTCCACCAGCACCATCTGTCGAGGAAGAGCCTGAAGTGATTATACAAAGAATATCTAGACCGGCACCATCTACTGGTGCAGATCCAGTATCAGGATCTGAAGTGCCTGCTATTTCTTCAAGTAATCCTAATAATTTTTACATAATGTATTCTAAAGTGCAATATAATGTGATAGGATAAGATGAAATTGTTTACCGAGTCAAAAACTAGATATTCTACTTTTTCTGATCAATTAGAGAAGGCAAAGGAAAGTGCAAGTTCTATTTCAAAATCTACGACTATTCTTAAGAATACCTTTATAAAGAGAAGTAAATTAAAAAGAAAATCATATTTAAATCAGCAGAAGAAAGAAAAAATAAAAAAAGAAAAAACTCAGAGGTCCGTTAAAGAAAGACAACTAGAGAAACCATCTGTGGGATTTAAAAATTTTTTAGGATCTACCGGTAGTAAAATAAAACAAGCATCCGGTAATGTTTTTGAAGCGATTATGTATTTGTTAATCGGATGGTTGGTTAACAAACTTCCAGAGATAATTGATGGTGTGAAAAAAATATATGGTAGAATTAAAAAGATAGTCAATGTATTAAAATCATTTATTAATAATGTGAAAAATTGGTTTGTCGGGATTGGTGATGTTGTTAATCAGGCAAAAGAAAATTTTAAAAATTTTGATTTCTTTGATAGTAAGGGAAAACTAAAAGAAAAATTGGATGAATTAGAAAACTCCTGGAAAGCAATTGAAACAGATATTAAAGAAGGTAAAAAACTTTTGACAACACCATTAAGTGATGAGGATCTTGGTGATAAACAAACATCATCCGGAGATTTATTTGATGTAATTGCAAGTGGTGAGGGTGATTATAATTCTGTGAATAGAGGTCGTGCAGGTGACAGTCCTGGAGGTGCCTCTAGATATTTTGGTAAGGATTTGACTCAGATGACTGTCGGTGAGGTCATGGATCTTCAACGATCTGGTCAGTTATATGCTGCCGGTAAGTATCAGATTATTCCAAAAACAATGAAAGGATTTGTTTCATCTTCTAGTATCAGTATGACTGATCTGTTTGATTCAAGCACCCAAGAGAAATTTAAAAAATATATCACTGATGTGAAAAGACCTGCAGTGGGTCAATACCTGAGAGGAGAAAGTGAAAATAAATTAGAAGCGGCACAGGAATTGGCAAGAGAATTTGCATCTATTGGTCTGGCATATCCTGAGGCAGGAAGACAAAGAGGAGAATCCAGATATTCTGGTACTGGTGGTAATAAAGCATCCATAAGTCCAGAATCAATTGAAGCTGCATTAGAAAGATCTAGAAAAAATAAAGGCGGTGGAAATGGACAAAGAAAAATGGATAGTAATAGATTTTTTGGTGTAGGTCCTCAAGGTAAGGTCATAGGAAGAATTGGTTCTACCGGTCATTCTTATGGACCACACCTTCACATTGAAACTGGAGATGGGTATGGTGGTGCCGGAGGATATATTCCACAGAATGTTTTGAATAATATTATTGTTGATGGAAAACCACTATCAGGTCATACGATGGGAGATGGACTTGGTGCTGGAAGAAACCATCGTGGATTTGATTATCCGATTAGAAGCGGTGCTCCAATAACATTAAAAGGTGATTTGAAATTATCGGAATATGATTCGGGATATAATGCGGGATATGGAAATTCGATTATCATAACCGATGGTAATGGAAGACAATATCTTTTGGGTCATTTATCATCTGGTCCTGAAGGAATTATACCTATTAAATCTGGAACAGATGCAATGTCCATACAACCTTTTAGTCGGCAAGGAGTTAATCAACCACCAAGAAAAAGTAGAAGAAAAGTTATAGTTATGGTTGAAGAAAATGATATGACACCACAAATCATACAAGGTAGTGGAGGTTCTTCACAAATAGTTGTGATAAATCCATTAAATAGTTTTATCAAAAATCAATTACTCTTAGATTTAGCATATACTTAAATGTCATCAGCAAATTCTTCAATATACGAAAAATTATTCATAGAATCGACAGTTTCTGAAGGAGATACTGAAAGGAGAACTGTTGATATACGACAAGGAACAGTTTCTGTTGATTATTACGAAGATATTTTTTCTCCTACAGTTACTGCCAGAATTAAAGTCATTAATACGGGTGACTCAATATTACCTAAAGATGGAAAAAGTCAGTTCAGACAATCAATTTATCATGGTCTTCCTCTCAGAGGTGGTGAAAGAGTTGACATGAAAATTCTGGATCGTGGACCTGGAAAGACAGGACTAGATTTTTCTACTGATCCCAAAAAATATTTGTATGTTTCCAGTATTACAGATGTATTTTCCGAAACTCAAAGAGAAAGTTTTACTCTACACTTAGTTTCAAGAGAAGCAATAACAAATGAGACTACAAGAGTTGTGAAAAAATATCCAACAAGTTTATCAATTAGTGATTCTGTTAAATTAATGCTAGAAAATGTATTAAAAACAAATCAGTTTGATGATACATCTATTGAAAAATCTCAAAATCCATATGGATTTATTGGAAATTTGAGAAAACCATTCACGGTTTTAGTCTGGTTGGCATCAAAGGCAGTACCTGTAAGTTCTGGAGACGCAACGGCAGGTTTTGTATTTTATCAAACACAAGATGGATTTAATTTTAGATCAATTCAAAATTTAATTAAGGATGGAATTGAAAAGGCAAAAATAAATCAAGTGCCCGTCTATGTTGATTCTCAAGTAAATAGGAGTGAATTGGAAAGAAGTATTAATGATATTATTATCAGTGAATATTCGACAAATATAAATCAAAACCTAATAGAAAAGTTGAGGTTGGGTTCATATGCAAGTCAAAGGATGTTCTTTGATCCGCTGACATTTAATTTTACAACACCAGAAAAAGGATTGTTTCAATCTAGTAATTATAAAGATAAGATAGAAAATCTTGGAGATAAACTGAAACTTCCAAAGATAGATGATGTTAGTGAAAAGACACTTGGAGAAATTCCTACAAGAATATTATCCGCAGTTGTTGATAGAGGGACAATGGAACAAACTGTATCTACTAATGAAAATGCAGATCCAAGTTTAAATCAGGCACAATCAATCATGATGTATAATGGATTGTTTACTCAGACAGTCAGTATGACTGTTCCTTGTAATACTAATTTGAGAGCTGGTAATGTAATAAAATGCTTCTTTCCAAAAATTTCTTCTGGGGATGGTGGAGAATTTGACTCTGAGCAAAGTGGACTATATATGATAAAAGAACTGTGCCATCATTTTGAACCAACAAGGTCTTTTACATCGATGCTTTTAATTAGAGATACATTCGGATTATACACCGGGAAATGATAGAAGAATCACTGTTAAAAAGTAATTTTATAGGTAGAGACGGATTCCGTTGGTGGATTGGTCAGATTCCCCCTGGAGAATCTTTGGGTAATCAAAATAAAGGTGAAGGATGGGGAAATAGATATAAAGTGAGAATTATGGGTTATCACCCATATAGTAAAGACGATTTGGGTGATGATGATTTGCCATGGGCAGGTTGTCTATTACCAACAACGGGCGGAACTGGAGCATGTAATTTTGCAGAAAATGTGAAATTACGTCCCGGTGATGTTGTTATTGGTTTCTTCATGGATGGGGATAATGCACAAATCCCTATGATCATGGGCGCATTTGGTAGAACAGCACAGGTTCCTCAAGGACAACCATCCGATAAATTTGGATTTATTCCATTCACAGGATACACATCTGGTATACCTGCTCCTGAAGGAACATTAGAACCTGATGAATCTAATGAACAAAATAGTGATAGTCAACCAACACCAACATCATTATCTTCTAAACAAACTGAAAAGGTAAATGCGGCAAGTGGTCAAACTAAAATACCTGCATCAAAGGCAGATGGACAAATTATAACTCCGGCAGATGGATGTGATGATAATTTTTTAGCAGAAGTTACTTCTGTTCTTGAAAATTTTCTTGGTATAGTTGGTGAGGGTGTAGATTTCTTTCAAGATATTGCCACTGTAACCAAAAAAATACAAAGATTATCAAATAATGCTGTTTCGGCAATGATGAATGGTTTATATAATTTATTAATTCCGATAATAAGTAAAGGTTTAGATTTATTATATGAAGCTATTGAAAAATCTAAGGGACATCTTCCTGCTATTGCGGCAATAAAGGCATTGGTTCCGGCAGTTAAAGCTTTAGAAGAACAGTTAGGATGTCTTCCCGGAAAAATTATTGATGGTCTTGGTGCAACGATCAAAAATAAAATTGAAGCAACCGTGAATGAGATTGTAAATTTTGGAACTTGTGTTGTGGAACAATTTGCCGGTGATCTTCTTGATGATATTACAAATCAAATTTCTTCTGGGCTGGATAGTTTTATCGGTGCTCTATCTCCTATATTGGAATTTGTTAATATTAATATTAGAAATCTTTTAACTTCAACAATTGATACTCTCTATTCTATTGCAGGATTTTTTGATTGTAATCAAGATAAAGGAAAATGTTCTGGAAGAGTTAAAAAATGGACACTCGGATATGGTGCCGAACGAACATTTGATTTGAATAAGACATATGATAATGTTATGAAAAATATAAACCTTAGAAATGCCCTTAAACTAGCAAATATTGATTTACCAGAAGATTTACAAAATAAATCGATATATACAAAACCAAATTGTGCCGAACCATTATTCTGCAGTGGTCCAAAAGTTAATATATTTGGTGGTGATGGAGTTGGTGGTTTTGGAAGAGCAATTTTGGGAGATTTTGTTAATAATACATCAGGATTGAGTGATGTTACTAGTAATGTAACACGAACTGCAAGTATTATTGGTGTAGAAATTACTGATCCTGGAAAAAATTATTCTTATAAAGAACCTTTAATAAGTTTTGAAGATTCGTGTGAATTGGGATACGGTGCGGTTGCACAATTAACATATAATGAAGATGGTGAAATAATATTTAATGGTATGTTATCTGTTGGTGAAAATTATCCAGCAGTGGGTACAATTACAATTCCAGGTGAAGATGATGATGGTGGTCTTGGCGTTATTAATTCTCCAATTTCTTCAGAAGAAATTGAAGTTGGAGTTATTGATGTTGTGATTGATGATCCCGGAGATGATTATGATCCTGTTGAAACAGAAGTTATTGATGATATTGGAACACCATATAATGTGGTAGTTAATGATGATGGAAACATTATATCTGTAAAACCAATAAATATTGTTAGGACAACTCGTTTACCTAAATTGAAAGCCACGATTGGAACCGGAGCTATATTAAGACCAATTATTGGAAGAATACCAGAAGCACCACCAGGTCAAAATGTAATAGAAGTTATAGACTGTGTAACATAATATGGCAAAAAGAACGACAGAAAATTGGGAAGGTAGAAGTATACATTCTTATGGACCTAAATTCAGGATTGATGTTGCCAATCCTGAAACAGGTGCTAATGGTCCTGATGTTTATAAAATTTATGCTGTAACTGATAATAAGGATGTCAATTTATGTTCTTTAACCGAAGGTGGCACATATCAACTTCATAATGATAAATCTCTTGAAATTGTGGCAGGAATGACAAATCCTGAAGGTGCTGTTGATATTGTCATCACTGGAATGAAAGGTGATATTCTTATTACTGCGATGAAAGATGGACAAGTTAAAATTAAGGGTGCCAATATCGTTCTTCAGGCAGATGAAGATATAGATTTAATTGCCGGAAGAAATATAAACATAAATGGAAAAGCAAAAGTTTTATTGAGAGGAAATAAAATTCAGGCAGATGGATTACTTGGCAATTTGGTTGAAACAACCAGTGGTAATTTTACCACAAGAATTTTTGAAGGCATGAAATCCGGTGGTAAACTTGGTATTGATTATCTCGAAACTGTTGGTGTTGTAGCAGGTATAGGAAATCCAGCAGTTGGACTTGCTGCTAACGTTTTAGGGAGTGTTCTTAGTTAAAATGGCAAAAGTATTCGGAACAGAAGTTCAATTTAATGAAAAGGTAACTTTTCTAAAAGATATTGACATAGATGGAAACTTAGTATTAGGTGGTAATCTTACATTAGAAAGTGATATAAGTTTTAATAAAGGTGTTTCATTTAAAGAAGACGTTATATTTGAAAAAAATGTAAGTGTACTTGGTAATTTAAGTGTAACTGGTGATACAACATTAGCAGGTATCACAACTTTAAAAGATGATGTATCCGCAGAAAAAAATGTAGATGTCGTTGGTATTCTTACAGTAAGAGAGCAACTTGATGTTGGTGTTGGTGGAACATTTCTAAGAGTAGATCATAATGATAATGGAGTACAAGTTTCAATATCTAGTGCTGAACCAAATTCCAATTCACTTTTTCAGATAAACAATCTAGAATCATCTTCTCTCGTATTTACAGATGCCGGTAAGCTGGGAATTGGTACTTTTAATCCTGGTATTGGTGCTACTCTTGATACTTCACCTTACTCTCCAGATCCAACGGTAAAACTTGATGTTGCGGGTAGTATTCATATTCAGGATGAACTTTATGATTCTAGAAATACTGATGGATCACCGGGACAATTTTTAAGTAAAGATGAACTTGGCATAACATGGGTTTCCATTCAACCTCAGGCAACNGATGGTATTAACTTAATGGATGAGGGGATTTTTGTCCCCACTCCGGCACAAGGTGGTTCNGTTGGTGCCGCACAAACATTTGCAATTCTCAACTTTGTTCAAACAAATAGCTTAGGTATTGGAACTGATACATTAATACCAACGGCAAGAGATCCTGGTAATCAAACTGGACTTGCCACAATATTCACTCAAGATTTGTGGGGATTTGTTGGATCTGGTAGTTCTAACATCTATAGAATGACAGATGTTGGTATTAACGTCGATAATCCACAAAGAACATTAGATGTTGATGGAACAGTTAAAGCCACTGGTGTTGTGGAATTTACATCATCAATTGATGTATCTAGTTCTACATCTGCCGGTTTAATTGTTGATGGTGGTGTTTCTGTAAAGAAAAAACTTTTTCTTGGAGACGGTACATCAGAGGAAAATTCTACTTCAAAAACTACAGGTCAGCTTGTAATTAAAGGTGGTGTTGGTATTAGTCAGGATGTTTATCTTGGGAATGATACTGATAGCACATCATCCACTGCCGGAGGAGCACTGAATGTAACTGGTGGTGCTGCCATCAGTAAAAAATTATTTGTTGGAACAGATCTTGATGTTGGAGCAACTGCAATAGTAAGATCTTCTCAAGGTTCTTCTGATAATACTTCAGGAGCATTGGTTGTTACTGGTGGTTTAGGTCTTGGTGAAAATCTCAATATGCAAGGTAATCTTGATGTTGATGGAACAGGAAAAATTAATTCTACTCAAACTTCATCAAATACTATCACGGGAGCACTAGTTGTCAGTGGTGGTGTCGGTATTGGCGAAAAATTAAATGTTGGAAATAATACAAAAATAGAAGGAACTTTAGAATTAGATAGTTCTCTTATTGATGTTAATAATAGCACTGGTGGACCCTCTGTAGGTGCTACTGATTATCGTTTAGCGTCTGTTGGAACCGGAGTATCATGGAGACCACCAGGTGTAGAAACTAAAAGAACCATTTGGGTTACAAAGAACGGTCAAGATAGTAACAGTGGATTACTTGAAGGTGATGCCAAGGCAACACTCGGTGGTGCTGCCGCAGTGGCACAAGAGGGTGATACGATTAAAATAAGACCAGGTAAATATCTTGAAAATAATCCTGTTGGATTGAGAACCGATGTATCAGTTACTGGTGAAGATCTAAGACTTGTAACCATCGTTCCACAAAACAAAACTGATGATGTCATTCATGTTCGTCGTGGTTGTTTGGTCGAGAACCTAAGTTTTGCCGGTGATGTTATTGGTGCCGGAACATCTATTGGTTGTGATGGTGCCGGTGCCGTTGCATTTCCACCAACACAAACAGACATTAATGCAGGAATATCTACTGGTGCAAGAAGTGGATTTACTGGTGTAGGACCTGCCGATGAGGGTTCTTCCGGTAGATGGAGGTCTCCATATATTCGTAACTGTACCAACTTTATGACCGGAAGTATTGGTATGAAAATCAATGGTGATCATGCTGTTGCGACTGATGTGGGTTCCGGTGCAGACCTTAAATCAATGGTATGTGACTCATTCACACAATATAATGAGGCTGGTATTGGTGTATCACTGACAAATAATGCCTATGCTCAGTTGGTTTCTATATTCACAATTAACTGTGATATTGGTATTTTTGCCGGAACTGGAGCACAGTGTGATTTAACAAACTCAAATACTTCTTTTGG
>JGI11705J14877_10001799_pt1 | contig 11928 bp, 11 predicted proteins | sample Etolaghawater15m_FD_14877 | JGI IMG/M metagenome (IMG submission 14877) | reverse complement strand
CAGGGTCGCGACTGGTTCGGCTCTCCGCGTGCTCGGGGACAAACCGAAGTACGTCAGTCGGGGGGGTGAGAAACTCGAACACGCCATCACAGAGTTCGGCATCGACGTGAACGGATGCTTGGCGCTCGATGCGGGGTCCTCGACGGGTGGCTTCACCGATTGTTTGCTGCAGCACGGGGTCGAACGGGTCATCGCTATCGACGTCGGCACGAATCAGATGCATGAGCGGGTGGCTGGCGATCCGCGGGTCGAAGTGCACGAGGGCACTCACATCCGTGATGCCGACCCGGCGACGCTCGGTGGCCCCGTTGACCTGGTGGTGGCGGACCTTTCGTTTATCTCCTTGCGTACGGTCGCTGACGCCCTCTTGAGATGGTGTAAACCAGAGGCCGAGATGGTGCTGCTGGTCAAACCGCAGTTCGAGGCTGGGCGTCGGGAGGTCTCGCGTGGCCGTGGCGTCATCAAGGATGACGCCATTCGCCGCGCTGCTCTCGACGACGTCACCGCTCATTACGAGGCGCTTGGCTGTTGTGTGCTCGGAAGAATTCCCTCGCCGATCACTGGGGCGTCAGGAAACGTGGAATACCTCGTGCGACTCGGGGTGGGAGGCTGAGATGGCGGTCGTTCACGTTGTCGCGCACCCAACCCGCGACGATGTCGCTGAACTCCTTCGTTCGATCGTGCAGTGGGCTGAGGCCGAGGGCCACGCCCTCACCCTCGACGACGTCTGCGCCGAGAGCCTGCTCGGGTCAGCAGGTGCGGCGCTGGCGGCGGCCGGCCCGCCCGAAGGCACCCAGCTGGTCGTGAGCCTCGGTGGTGACGGCACGATGCTTCGAGCTGTCTCGGCGGCTTCTGGCTGCGATGCCCCACTCCTCGGAGTAGACCTCGGCTCGCTCGGCTACCTCTCACAGGTGCGCGCCACCGACGGCCTCGAGGCGATCGGTCGGGCATTGCTCTCCTCCGAGGAAGGCGGATGGTGGCTCGATGAGCGGATGATGCTCGACGTCGAGCTCAACGGGGTGTCGATCGCGACCGTCCTCAACGAGGTAGTTGTCGAAAAAGGGGCGCCCGGAACGGCGATCCGGCTCGGCGTCTTGATCGACGGCGAGCCCTTCGCCACCCTCGCGAGTGATGGAGTCATCGTCGCCACCCCGACTGGCTCGACCGCGTACTCGCTGTCCGCGCGCGGACCGATCGTGTCTCCGAGGCATCGCGCGCTTCTGGTCACACCGGTCGCCCCCCACATGCTCTTCGACCGAACGATGGTCCTCGATCCAAGCGAGACCGTCGAGGTCGAAGTGCTCGGCCCCCTCTCGGCCGGTGTCATCCTCGACGGGCGGGTGGGCGCTAACGCGGCCCCAGGTGATCGCATCAGATGTCGTCCGTCGGCACGGGTAGCCCGGTTCGTTCGATTCGATCGCCGCCCGTACCACCAGACGTTGAAGGCCAAGTTCGGCCTCACCGATCGCTGAGATGCTCGCCGAACTCCACATCGAGAACCTCGCGGTGCTCGAACGGGTCACCCTGCCGCTCGGTCCCGGATTGACCGCTATCACCGGTGAGACCGGCACGGGGAAGTCGATGGTGGTCCGTGCCCTCGGCTTAGTGCTCGGTGACCGAGCCGACGGTTCCCTCGTACGGGTTGGTGCCGAGGAGTGCCGCGTCGATCTCCGGGTCGTTGATGGTGAGAACGAGACCGTTCTCTCCCGTGTCGTTCCCTTGGAGGGCAGGTCTCGGGCCTATATCGACGGCCGGCCGACGACGATCGCTGCCCTGGCCGAGGTGGCGTCGGCTGCACTCGAGGTCCACGGTCAGCACAGCCATCACTCCCTCCTGCGATCGGGCGCCCAGCGCTCAACCGTCGATCGATACGGCGCGATCGATACGGCCTTGTGGGACGACGCGGTTGCTCGGGTGGCAGAACTCGAGGCGTCTATCGCGGCTCTCGGGGGTGACTCGGGTGAGCGCTATCGAGAGATCGACCTCTTGCGCTACCAGATCGAGGAGATCGATGGTGCGGTGATCGAGGACGCGGACGAGGAGTCGCGACTTGCCGATGAGGAGGTGTTGCTCTCCTCAGCCGATGAGTTGAAAGAGGTCGCCTCCCGAGCGGTTCAGGTGCTCGACGACGATGACCGAGTCGCCGAGACGGTGTCCGAACTCCGACGTCATGGTGCGCTGGCTCCGTTCTCCGAGCGAGCCGATTCGGTTCTCGCTGAGATGCGGGAGCTGTCGAGTGACCTCCGTGCCGCGGTTGACGGCATCAGCGCTGACCCAGAGCGGCTCGGCGTGGTGCGCGCACGCAGGCAGCAGCTTCGCCAACTGGTACGGAAGTACGGCGACGACCTTTCAGCGGTTATCCGGTTCGCTGACCAGTGCCGAGATCGGCTTGGCCAGTTGGAGGGCCGAGATGCGGCGGTTGGCGAACTGGAGAAGGAGCTTGCGGTCGCGAGGTCAGCGCTGGAGGCTGCTGCTCAGTCACTGGCCGAGGAGCGTCGGGCCGCAGCCTCACGGCTCGCCGAGGCGGTTTCGGACGCGGTTCGTCATCTCGATCTTCCCGACGCTCGGCTCGAGATTGATTGCGGAGGCTCCGCCGGCGAGCGCGTCGAGATGCTGTTCTCACCAAGTTCCCGCGTGCCCGTCCTGCCACTGTCGAAGGCCGTGAGCGGTGGAGAGTTGGCTCGGTGCATGTTGGCCATCGATACGGTGACTTCTGAAGCCGGTGGGTTCGAGGCCCCCGACACCGTGGTCTACGACGAGATCGATGCTGGAATCGGCGGTCGGGCGGCTCACACGATCTCAGCGGAGTTCTCCAGGGCTGCCGCGAGCCGACAGGTTCTCGTCGTCACTCATTTGGCTCAGGTGGCGAGCCGGGCTCGCACTCAGGTGGTGGTCGAGCGATTAGTAGATCCCGCTGGTGGGCCACCAGCGGCCACGGTCCGCGTCGTCTCCGGAGACGAGCGAGTGGGCGAGGTGGCCAGGCTCCTCGCGGGAACTGACGGTCCGCGCGCGGTCGAACACGCACGGGAGCTCCTCGACGCTGGCTCATCCACCGGCACAGACACTCCGGCGGGTTAGGCTGACATCCCGTCATGGCATGTAACGAGACGTCGGGCGGGCGCGAACCGCGGTCAGGGGTGACGGGGTGACCAAGCACATCTTCGTGACTGGCGGTGTCGTCAGTTCGTTGGGCAAGGGGCTGACGGCGAGTTCGCTTGGCCGACTCCTCAAGATGAGGGGCCTCAGGGTCACGATGCAGAAGCTCGACCCCTACATCAACGTCGATCCGGGGACTATGAACCCCTACGAGCACGGCGAGGTGTTCGTCACCGATGACGGTGGGGAGACCGACCTCGACCTCGGTCACTACGAGCGATTCATCGACGAGAATCTGACGCAGAGCTCGAACGCGACGACGGGCTCGATTTACCAGTCGGTCTTGGCCGCTGAGCGCCGCGGCGATTACCTCGGCAAGACGGTGCAGGTGATTCCCCACATCACCGATGAGATCAAGCGCCGCATTCAGCGGATATCGACCGACGATGTCGATGTGGTGATCACCGAGGTGGGTGGCACGGTCGGTGACATTGAGATCCTTCCGTTCCTTGAGTCGATTCGCCAGTTCCGCAAGGACGCGGGACGCGACAACGTGTGTTACATCCATGTGACCTTGGTGCCGTTTATTGGCCCCGCTGGGGAACAGAAGACCAAGCCCACTCAGCACTCGGTCACAGAACTGCGGAGCCGCGGTATCCAGCCAGATGTCATCGTGTGTCGCAGCGAGGCGCCACTCAGCGTCGAGTTGAAGCGGAAGATCTCGAACTTGTGCGATGTCGACGACCGCGCCGTCGTCAACGCCGCCGATGTCGGCAACATCTACGAATTGCCCCTGATCCTCCACGATGAGGGTCTCGACGATGTGGTGCTCGATGTCCTCGGTATGGAGACCCCCGAAGTCGACACCGGGGCTTGGGACGCCCTCGTCTCCAAGGTTGAAGCCGCCACCGAGCCGGTTCGGATCGGCCTCATCGGGAAGTACGTCCAGTTGCCCGATGCCTATCTGTCCGTCGTGGAGTCATTGAAGCACGCTGGTTTCCACCACGGCGCCCGGGTCGAGATCGACTGGATCCAAGCCGAGGATGTCGTCGGCTTGCTCGCTGAGGGCCGTTTGGCGAACCTCGATGGCCTGGTGATTCCGGGCGGATTCGGTGCCCGCGGCTTCGAAGGAAAGATCGAGGCCGCTCGTTACGCCCGCGAGTCCGGCCTGCCATGCCTCGGTCTCTGTCTTGGTTTGCACGCGATGACCGTCGAGTTCGCTCGCAACGTGGTCGGTTTGGCCGAGGCGAACTCAACAGAGTTCGACCCGACGACGCGCCACCCAGTGATCGACCTCATGCACGACCAGCGGGAGGTCACCGACAAAGGTGGCACCATGCGACTCGGCGCCTACTACGCGGTGCTCACACCCGATACCAAGGTCGCGGAGGCCTATGGCGAGCCCGTGGTCAGCGAGCGTCATCGGCACCGCTTCGAGTTCAACCCGAACTACAAATCTCGCCTTGAGGAGCACGGCTTCGTTTGCAGTGGGATTTCACCCGACCGGCGCCTCGTCGAGTTCATCGAGTTGGCCGATCACCCCTTCTGGGTCGCGACTCAAGCGCATCCCGAGTTCAAGAGCCGTCCGGATCGACCACACCCGCTGTTCCGGGATTTGATCGATGCGGCGCTCGTTCGCGCCCGGGCGCACAGCGCGGACGCGCGCGTCTGACCCGTGTCCGGATTCCGTCGCGTCGGAGAACGCACGGTCCATCAAGGTCATATCTGGTCGGTTGCGGTCTCGAATTTCGAGGCGCCCGACGGCACGGTCTTTGCGCGCGACATCGTGCGTTCACCGGGGGCTGTCGGCGTCGTCCCGTTGTTGTTCGATCCCGAAGGGGTCGCATCGGTTGTGCTGGTCGAGCAGTACCGCCCGGCCCTCGAGCGTGAGGTGCTCGAAATCCCCGCTGGAATGCGCGACGTTGCCGGTGAACCGCCGGAGACCACCGCGATTCGGGAACTCGCCGAGGAAGTTGGGCTCCGCGCGCAAACTCTCGACCCGCTCACGGTGATCGTCCCATCGCCTGGGATGTCCGACGCGACCACGCATCTGTACCTCGCCACCGGGTGTGAGGCGGTCGCGGACTCTCGGCAGGGACCGGAGGAGGAGGCGATGCGGGTGCTCCATCTGCCACTGAGCGAAGCCGTTGATTTGGTGCGCGACGGGACCATCGTCGACGCAAAATCGGTGGTCGGGCTTCTTCTCGCAGCGGAACGGCTTCGACATGGCGACCTCATCGGCTGAACTCGCCGACGCAGGGCTTCCACTTGAAATCGAGGAGTTTCTGGCGTACCTCGTCAGCGAGCGGGGACGAGCGCGCAATACCGTCGCCGCGTATCGCCGCGACCTCACCGGATACGCCGCGCACCTGCAGCGGCGAGGGCGGACACCGCTCGATGCGGATCGCAGCGACATCGAGGCGTGGATCGCCGGACAACGTGGCGAGGGCGCGGCGTCGTCGTCGATCGCTCGACGCCTCGCCGCCGTTCGGATGCTTCATCGNCATATGGCGGCTGANTCNGTGCGGCCGGATNACCCCGCGCTCGCTCTCGATGGCGTGAGCGTTCCCTCAGGGGTTCCAAAACCCCTCACCGAGGCTGAGGTGGCCCGCCTGCTCGATGCGGTGCAGGGAGCCGATGCGACCGCGCGCCGGGACCGCGCAATTCTCGAGTTGATGTACGGCACGGGGGCGAGGGTCGCTGAGGTGGCGTCTCTGTCTCTCGGAGATGTCGATCTGCGCGGGCGGCTGGTCAGGCTCCTCGGTAAAGGTTCGAAGGAGCGGATCGTTCCCTTCGGCGGCGCCGCGACGCGAGCGTTGACCGACTGGTTCGATGACGATGGGCGCGGTCGACTCGCCCCGCGCGAGTGGAGGCGCCGCGGAGACGCCGAAGCCGTGTTCCTCAATCAGCGTGGCGGGCGCTTGTCGCGACAGGGCATCTGGCTGGTGGTCCGTTCAGCCGGCGAGCGCGCGGGTATCGAATCGACGCTCTCGCCCCATGTGCTCCGGCACTCCTGCGCGACGCACATGCTCGATCACGGCGCCGATCTCCGAGTGGTCCAGGAGATGCTCGGCCATGCGACTATCTCGACGACCCAGGTGTATACCAGGGTCAGTCAGGAACGGCTTCGGGAGGTCTACCGTGCGGCCCACCCCCGAGCGGCTCGATCGAAGGCGCCGTCGTGAGCACGCTTCGACACTGTCTTCACCTCGTTGGTCGTTTCCTTCGCCAACTCGACCGACGGCCGCCGACGCCAGAAGAGGCTGTCTGGGCGGAGTCGCACCTGACGTCGGCTGAACGGGCGCTCTGGGTGCGTCTCGGAAATGGAGATCGTCGTCATGCGATCGGCGTGGCCCGTCGGTTCAGCGGTGCTCGGCCCGACGCGACGCGGGCTGAGTTGGCCGGGGCGCTTCTGCACGACATCGGCAAGGTCGACGGCCCAGAGGGCGCAGTTCGTCGCGCCTGGATGACCGTTACCCCTCGGCCGGGGGAGACCACGCGCCGATACCGCGATCACGAGCGGATCGGCGCCGAACTCTGCGAACGGGTGGGATCGGATCCGGTAACCGTCGCTCTCGTGCGAGGCGATGCGCCAGCTGAGGTGATGCGGTTGCTGATCGACGCGGACTCAGGGGGCGGGTTGAAGCGAGTCTGAGCCCCGAAGGAGCCACCGGTATCGCAGGTGAACGGTGATGGCTCGCACGGTCATCCATCCGGTCAGACAGGCCCAGAGCGCGGTCGGTCCAGTGTTCAATTTCGCGAGCAGGGGATAGAGCGGTGCAACGGCGGCCAAGGTGGCGACGGAGAGTCGCCCGAGGAACCGGTAGTCGCCGAGCCCGATGAGGATGCCGTCGCCGGCGAAGGCGATTGCACCCGGGATGAGGAGGACTCCGAGCAGGATGACGGCCCCCTGCGCCTGATCGACAACGGTCGCGTCGGCGGTGAAGAGGCGTGGCACGACTCCAGATCCCGCGATGAGCATCGCGGCGAGCACGGCCCCCGATCCCGCGGAGAGGACTTCGGTCCGACGCGAGATTGACAGGCCTTCATCGGCTCCACCGGCACCTTCGGCCTCGGCGACGAGGGTCTGAGCGGGCATGGCGAGCGCATCAAGAATGAGCGCGAGCAGGATGAACATCGCCATGACGACCTGATGCGCGGCAAGTGCGGCGTCGGATTGGCGCGCCATGAGGGAGGTGGATCCGGTGAGCACTCCCAAAATCCCCGCGACTCGGAGCAGCAGGTGACGCCCGGCAGTGAGGAGGGGAGCCGCCTCGCCGAGGCCAGGTCGTTTGCCGAGAAGTCGGCCGATCCGCCGCCGTTGAAGTCCGAGAAGCGCGATCGCGGCCCCCCACTGTGCGATCACGGTCGACCACGCCGACCCAGCGACCGAGAGATCGAGGGCGAACACCAAGAACCATTCGATGACGGCGTTCGCGATATTGGAGGCGAGCAGGATCCACAGCGGAGTCCGGTAGTCGGAGTGACCTCTAAACACCCCCTGTGACGCGAGGACGAGCATCACCGCTGGAAGCCCGAGTGCGCTGATCCAGAGGTAGGTAGAGGCGTGATCGGCCGAGGTTCCGGTCCCTCCGAGGAATCCGACAAGTGGCCCGCGAACCAGCACCAGAATCGGGAGGGCGGACACACCGACGGCGAGGGCCACCCACATGGCCGTACGGCCGGCGCGATCAGCCGAAGCCGGGTCGTTGGCACCGACGGCACGAGCCACCTGTTGGGTGGTGCCATAGGTGAGGAAATTCGCTCCGGCGACAAGAAGGGAGAGCACCGCTGCGGCGAGCGCGAGTCCGGCGAGCTCGGGGGTTCCGACCCGTCCGATCATCGCGGTGTCGACGGCGACGTACAGCGGTTCAACAGCGAGCGCCCCGAGGGCGGGTATCGCAAGTCTCAGGATGCGGCGATCGGTGTCGCCAGGAAAGGCCATGTGACGCTCAGCGGGGGAGGAGTCCGATGGCGCGGTGCACGCGCTCGAGGGTGGCTGAGGCGACCGCACGCGCGCGATCCGCGCCAACACCGAGTAGGCGCGCGAGCTCACCGCGGTCGGCCATCAGTTCCCTATGACGCTCTTGGATCGGGCGGAGCATCTCGATGACCGCGGCGGCGGTGTCGGCCTTCAGCGGTCCGTACTGGGAGTACTGGGAGGCCAAGGCGTCGCGGTCCGCCCCGCTCGCGGCCGAAAGGATGTCGAGCAGGTTGCTCACCCCGGGCTTCTCGGCGATGTCATATCGGACCTCGTTCTCCGAGTCGGTGACCGCGCGTCGGAACTTCTTATCGATCGCCTCGGGAGCATCGAGAAGGAAGACGCAGCCGGCGTCGCTCTCTCCCGATTTCGACATTTTGGAGGTGGGGTCCTGCAGGTCCATGACCCGTGCTCCTGCTTTCGGCGTCACCGCCTCGGGCACCACCAGGGTCTCACCGAAGCGATTGTTGAAGCGGATCGCGATGTCACGGGTGATTTCGATGTGCTGGCGTTGATCATCGCCGACCGGGACCTCGTTCGCGTCGTAGAGCACGATGTCGGCGGCCTGTAGGGCCGGATAGGTGAACAACCCGGCCGAGACGAAGTCGGCCTCGCGACGGGCTGACTTGTCTTTGAACTGGGTCATTCGCGACAACTCGCCGAACGAGACGGTGCACTCCATGATCCAGCCGAGTTGGGAGTGCTCGGGGACGTGGCTCTGCACGAAAACCGTCGCCACCTCGGGATCGAGGCCGATAGCGAACAGGATGGCGGCGAGGTCGGTAGTAGCCGGACCCACGACGTTTGGTTCCGTGGTCACGGTCAAGGCGTGAAGGTCAACGATCCCGTGGAAGACGTCCTTGTCGTGTTGCCCGTCAACCCAGTTCGGAGCGCGCCGAGAAGATTGCCGAGGTGCACGGCACCAGTCGGCTGAATACACGAGAGAACGCGGGTCACAGCGCGAGGCTACCGAGGTGGGGGAGGGCGGCATACCCCGAGCGGAGGGCCGTCATTCGGTAGCGTGAGTCCGTGGCAGTGGATGTCTCGACCGAGGTGTACCAAGGTCCGTTCGACCTGCTCTTGCAGCTGATTCTCAAGGAGCAGGTCGATCTCTACGACGTCGATCTCGCGTCCATCGTCGACGCCTACTTGGCTGAGGTTGAGCGGATGCAAGCCCTCGATCTCGAGGTCGCAACCGAGTTTCTCCTGATCGCGGCCACCTTGGTGGAGCTGAAGACTCGGCGGTTGCTGCCCGGTTCGGGCGATGTTGACATCGATGAAGAGTTGGCCCTCTGGGAGGAACGCGACCTCCTCCTCGCGCGACTACTGGAGTGCAAGACGTTCAAGGATGTCGCGTCGGTGTTTAGCGAGCTTGCTGCCGCTGCCTCGCTGCACTTCCCACGGGAGGTGGGACCAGACGAACGTTTCCGTGACCTCCAGCCAGACCTACTCGAGGGCACCTCGGTTCGTCGACTCGCCAGTGCTGCCATTCGGGCGCTGACCCCACGTCCGGAACCGGTGGTCGACCTGTTCCACGTGAGCGTCGTCAAGGTGACGGTCGCCGACGCTGTCGCGGAGCTGGTCGAGGAGCTGCCTCGGCTCGGCAAGGTCGGATTTCGGCGGTTGGTGGATGGTTTGGTCGAACGGGTTGAGGTGATCGTTCGCTTCCTCGCCGTGCTCGAGCTCTTCAAACAGGGATTGGTGGAACTCGATCAGTTCGAGCGGTTTGGAGACATCCAGATCGCATGGATTGGCGGCGAGGATGTCGAGGCTGCGCTGAGCGGTGTGGATGCGTACGAGGGATGAGTTTCGATCAAGCCATCGACGGCGCCACTACTGACGACCCCGGTCGGGAGCATCGGCGTGCGATCGAGGCGATTCTTCTCGTCGCGCACGAACCAGTCTCTCCCGACCTGATCGCCCAGTTGATCGAACGTCCGCTGGACGAGGTGATCGACTCCATCGAACGGCTCCGCGATGAGTACCGACGTGAGGGCCGAGGTTTCGAGATCGGCGAGGTTGCGGGTGGATACCGCTTCCAGACGGTCGAGGATGTCGCACCCTGGGTGGAGCGGTTCGTGCTCTCAGAGCAGCGTGCCCGCCTGAGTGGGGCAGCGCTCGAGACGCTCGCGATCGTGGCGTACAAACAGCCGATCTCCCGCGCGCAGGTGGCGTCAATCCGAGGAGTTGATCCCGACGGTGTGCTGCGCAGTCTCGCCGCCCGCGGTTATATCGCTGAGGTCGGTCGCGACCCGGGTCCCGGCCAGGCGGTGATGTGGGGAACTACCCCGACGTTCCTTGAGCGCCTCGGGCTTCCCTCACTCGATCATCTGCCGCCAATCGCCGAGTTCATCCCCTCCGCCGATGTCGTGGAGACCCTGGAGACCGGGCTTCGCCTCGACACCGACGTCATCGCGGATCCGGTCGTCGACGCCGATGGCTGAGGAGGGTGAGCGCCTCCAAAAGGTGCTCGCTGCCCTCGGATTCGGTAGCCGACGGGCGTGTGAGGTGCTGATCGCCGAGGGTCGCGTCGTCGTGAACGGCACGGTCGCGGTTCTCGGGGCTCGGGTGCAGCCCGAGACTGATCAGGTCACGGTCGACGGCGCTCCGGTTGGCGTTCGTCCAGGGCTCGTTCACTACCTGGTGAATAAGCCGAGGGGAGTGGTAACCACCGCGAGCGACCCGCAGGGTCGGCCGACGGTTGTCGAACTCGTGCCGGACGAACCTCGAGTGTTTCCCGTGGGACGCCTTGATCTCGACACCGAGGGTCTCATCCTGCTCACCAACGACGGAACGCTTGCTAACGCCATTGCGCATCCTTCAACGGGTGTGGAGAAGGAGTACTTGGTCGAAGTGCACGGCGGACGGGTCTCGCCGAGCGGGCTCCGACACCTTCGCGAGGGCGTCGAACTCGAGGATGGTCGAACCGCACCGGCGCGGGTCACCCAACCGAGCCCCGGGGTGCTCCGAATCACCATCCATGAGGGACGAAATCGGCAAGTACGCCGAATGTGCTCCGCGGTCGGCCACGAGGTCCGTCGGCTCGTTCGGGTACGGATCGGGCCGATATCCGACCGGCGCCTCGCCCCAGGCGATTGGCGAGAGCTCTTAAGTGACGAGGTCATCGCCCTCGGCCAAGCCGTCGCGGCCTCGGGATACGCTCAGCCCACGTGAGCGGAACCTCAGCCGATGCTGGCCGATGCGCGAACGTCATCGGCCTTGGCTTGATTGGCGGGTCGATCGCTCTTGCGCTTCGACACCGTGGATGGGTGGTGCACGGCGAGGATGCCGACCCGCAGGTGTTGTCGCGCGCCAAGGACCTTGGCGCGATCGATCAACCCGGTCTTTTCCGGTCGGCCGAGGTCACGTTCGTCGCCACCCCAGTCGGATCGGTGGCCGCTGAGGTCTCTCGCGCGCTCGCCGAGACCGAAGGCCTGGTGACGGATGTGGGATCAGTGAAGGCCGATCTCTGCGAGCGTGTGACCTCCCCCCGGTTCATTGGGGGCCATCCGATGGCCGGCAGCGAACTCGACGGGCTCGATGGGGCTGATCCGGAGATGTTCGAAGGGGCGGTCTGGGTCCTCACACCCGACAGCGATGTTCCCGACGCGACGTTTGCGACGGTCGCCTCCGTGATCTCCGCCCTTGGTGCTGAGGTGGTGGCTCTCCCTCCGGTTGAGCACGATCGCCTGGTTGCCGTCGTGAGTCATGTGCCGCATCTGACGGCGGCGAGTCTGATGGCGCTCGCGACCGAGCGATCGGAGGAGCACGCGTCCTTACTGCGCCTCGCTGCCGGGGGCTTCCGCGACATGACCCGAATCGCGAGCGGCCGCCCGGGGATCTGGATCGAC
>JGI11705J14877_10001796_pt1 | contig 11938 bp, 7 predicted proteins | sample Etolaghawater15m_FD_14877 | JGI IMG/M metagenome (IMG submission 14877) | reverse complement strand
CAACGGCTCTCGGTGGAGTGTCGGGTGAAGATAGAGAAGACGGCGCCGATGCCGGTGATCCTGAGTTGCGGTGTGTGGCGCCAGGCGGGTTGGTTTCTGCAGCGCATCGGGGCCGGGTGGCGATGGCATGTTGGCGGCGTGGACTGTGATGGCGGCCAACCGACGGTCGGTCGGTGGACACACCTTCTGGCCACGTTCGACGGCACCACCTGTCGCCTGTACCAGGACGGCAAACTCGTGGCAGATAAGTCGGGTACAGCGGTACGGACGCCGTGGCCGGGGCATCTGCACATCGGCCAATACAGCGGGGGACCGGGGCCGCAATATCAGGTTCTGGGGAAGATCGTCGGCGTGCGGATCTACGGCCGGGCGATAGGGGCTCAGGAAGCCGCCGAGCTGGCCGGACAGACCGTACCGGAAGACACACGGTAGACGGAAGAGATCCGGTCCGCAAGCTCGGGGACATCGGGTTCCTCGGTACAGGCGACAAATGTCTGATCAGCCCCGGTCAACACCTTGAGGAATTCCTGCCGGCGCAGGTTGTCCAGCTCCCCAAGAACATCGTCCACCAGCAGAACCGTGGGCCGACCCACACCGTCACCCCACTTTTTCGTCAACTCCAGGCTTGCCAGCCGCAGCGTGAGTGCGGCGATACGGCACTGACCTTGAGATGCGTACTCGGACATGAGCTTGTCGTTCAGACTGATCACAAAGTCATCTCTGTGCGGACCAACGCGGGTTACCCCCTCCTGCTGGTCTCGGGCCAACGACTTACCCAGGAGATCCCGGAACACGACGGACGCTTCTTGTCCGGTACTCTCCGCCTCTCTCTGCAGTTGAGACCGGTATCGAAGGGACATGGCAAACTCCTTCTCGGCCACAAGCTGCCGGCAGAGAGCGGTGACGACATCTCCCAACAACGCGGCGAAGCGTACGCGCTGTTCCGTAATCCACACACCGTGCTGGATGAGCAGACCGTCGTATGCGGACAGCGCCGATCGGTCGTACGTCTGCGGATCACGCAACATGGCATTGCGGCAGGCAAGAGCGGTGACATAGCTCTGGAGACGCTGCATGTAGACGGGGCTGAGCTGACTCAGTGCGATGTCCGCAAAACGCCGACGAAGCGACGCCCCGCCTTTGACGAGCTCGATGTCTTCAGGGACCAACGCGATGCAGACAAAGCGGTTGACGAACTCGCTCGCCTTGGAGACACTCTTGTCTCCCACCGTGAGTTGGCGTTTTGCACCGTACGTGACCGAGATGACCTCGGACGGACACGCCTCCGAATTGGTGACCAACTCACACGAGGCATGAAGCTCGGCCGCGCCGAATCGCCGCAGCTGATTCGTCTGCCGCGTACGGAACGAGCGCAGCAGGGACAGGTAATGGATCGCCTCGAGGAGGTTCGTCTTCCCCTGCCCGTTCTCTCCCGTGAACAGATGGATTCCCCCGTTGGAGAAATCCAGGTCGAGAGTCGGGTAATTGCGGAAATCGCGAAGCCGGAGATGGGCGAGTTGCCCCATGGTCCTAGTTTCGCATCGGCATAACGATGCAAAGGAAGCCTTCGTCGCCGGACAGGGAAATCGGGCTGAACTGGTCGTTGAACTCCACTGTCACCTGATCGGCTTCCATGTTCTTCAGCGGATCGAGGAGGAACAGAGGGTTGAATGCGATCGTGACCGGCTCGCCATCGTACGAAATGTCCATGGGCTCCTCGCTCTCGCCAAACTCGGTGCTCACCGCTTTGACGGTCATGGCAGCGGGCTGCAAGTCCAACCGCACCGAGCCACTGGCTTCGGCGACGACAGTGCCGACACGCGTCAACACCGTCACAAACGTCTCCCGCGGGAAAACAGCCGAACGCGAGAAGCTCTGCGGAATCACCTGTCTGTAGTTGGGGTATGCCCCCTCGACAAGCTTGCTGATGATGACAGTGGTACCGAAGTTGAAGATGATCCGGGAATCGGACACTTCCACATTCAACTCGCCGCCGTCCTCGAGTACGCGCTGAAGCTCGATAACGAGTTTTGGCGGCAGAATAACATCCCCGTCTACCTGCGACTCTTCCTGAAGCGGCTTCTCCACAAGCGCCAGACGCCGGCCGTCGGTCGCCGCGGTCGTAAGAACACCGTCGCGCAGACTCAGGAGAATACCGGTCAGGACTCGCCGTGCATCTTCGGCACTGGCTGCATACGACACCTTGTTGAGGTCCTTCTTGAACTCGATCGCGGGCATGGTGAACTTCCATGTCTCGCCGATCTCGTTTTCTCGCGGGAACTCCTCCGGGCTGAGTCCGACAATCTTGAAGAACGCACGCATACACGACAAAGACGTGAGCTGGTCCTCGGTAGTCTCCAGGGAGACGTCGCCAACGGGCAGCACATTGACAATCTGCCCGAACTTCTTGGCGGGGAGGGTGGTAGCGCCGGGCACCTCGACCGTGGCATCGATAGTGGTGGTGACCGATACTTCCAGGTCAGTTGTAGTCAAAGCCAACTTCCCGTCTTCCGCTTCGACCAACACGTTGCCGAGAATCGGCAGTGTTGTCTTCGTGCTCACGACACTGAGAACGCGGCGCAGACCGGTGGCCAGGGCTTCTTTGGTAACGCTACATTTCATCCCTGATTCCTCCTTAAGTTCACAGGAATAGGTGATAGTTAGTTGTTTGGAATATAGGAATGAAGACTATTAGTATAATGCTTCAGAATGTCAATAAAACCAGTAAGTCGTTGAGAAAACGATAGTCGTGTGACACAAAACACCGGTGGATAACTATGAGCACAACTTGTTGAGGGAGGAAGGGTTCCAAAATAGTCCAAGTAGTCAACACCCCATTCACAGGGAAACCAACAGAGTCATCAACAGGGCCACTCCGGGTGTTGTGCCCCATACTGTCGCGAGGTAGTTCCGTGTCCGATCCATGTATTCATCTAGACAGCTTCCTGGTACGTTTCCCGCAATGTGAGTTCCTCTCACCGGGTATTCAAGGCGCGTTTGCCACGATTTGCGCTGCGCTGCGGGGCAGCGGCACGCTGTTTGTGTGCGGCAACGGGGGCAGTGCCGCGGACAGCGAACACATTGTCGGTGAGCTACAGAAGGGCTTCCTGTTGCCGCGGGGCTTGAGCGAATGTGATAGGGCGACGTTTTGTGACATACATGGCAGGGAGAGAGGCGGCGAGCTGTCGGCACACCTTCAGTACGGTCTGCGCGCCATCTCGTTGACGGGTCACCCGTCGCTGGCCACGGCGGTGGCGAACGATACGTCAGCAGACATGGTCTTTGCACAGCAGTTGTTTGCACTGGGGCGCAAGGGCGACGTTTTGCTTGCGCTTTCCACGTCCGGCAACAGTGCGAACGTGCTGCGTGCCGTGGAAGTGGCGGTCGTGAAGGGGATCACGGTTGTCGGCATGACAGGAGAGTCAGGCGGCAGACTTGGCGACGAAGCCGATTTCTGTATCAGGGTGCCAGCCCGGGAGACGTTTCTCGTCCAGGAGCTTCATGTTCCTGTATACCACACGCTCTGTGCCATGCTGGAATCCGAGTTCTTCGGCGGGGCCTCCTGAGTTCCATTCCTTGTACCGGCGGCATGTCTTGCAATGGGATTGGGCACAGGCTATTATTGTGTTACTGTCAGAGCTGCCACAGCGTATCGGCAGCGGTGTGTCTTCCCCGGGGGGACCGGGTGAACCTGGCTGAGGGTGAAGTGAATACCGCAGTTAGAGCAGACGGTCTCGATGGTTCGTCAGGTCGAGGGCCGTTGGTGTTTGCCCAAACAGGAGTCGTAAAGACGTGGATGCCAGTGATGAACTGATCCTGGAGCTGCTCTTCAACGAGCGCGTGATTACGGAAGACCAGATCGCTGCCGCGCGGGAACGGGCGTCGGCGGACGACAGCAGCGTGGTCGAGACGCTTCAACGTATGTCGGCGATTTCCGAAGAACAGCTGATCATGCTGTTGTCGGCCGAGTACGGCATGGACACGTTTGATTTCACCGACTACAAAGTACCGCCCGACGTTCTTGAGCTTGTGCCTGCGGACATTGCCCGCCGGTACAAAGTGGTGCCCGTGATGATGAGCGGCGGCACCCTGATTGTGGCCCTGTCGGACCCCACGGATCTGGATGCGTTGGACTCGTTGCGGTACGTGTTGAAGATGGACATCGACGGCGTTATTGCGCCCAGGTCCCAGATCACAGAGGTGCTCAACAAGAACTACGGCACGGTTGAGGAAAGTGTCGATCAGCTTTTGGGTGACATCACCGAGGGGACGCTGGACATCCACGAGAAGACGATGACGGGCATGGGCGAGGCGGAGGAAGTGTCTGACGACGCCGATGCACCGATTATCCGCCTTGTGTCGCTGATCATTATGGAAGCCTTTCGGACGCGCGCGTCCGATATACACCTCGAGCCGATGGAGAAGCGGTTCAGGGTACGATACCGGATCGATGGCGTTCTGCAGGAGGTGGAGAACCCGCCGAAGTACCTCCAGAACAACATCATCAGCCGCCTCAAAATCATGTCGAAGATGGACATCTCGGAGCACCGTATCCCGCAGGACGGACGTATCCGAATATCGGCTCTCGGGCGTGACATCGACTTGCGCGTCAGTGACATTCCGACGACGCACGGCGAGTCCATCGTCATGCGTATTCTCGACAAGAGCAGTATTCAGCTCGGCATTCCGGAACTGGGGTTCTTCTCGGACGATCAAGAGGTTATCGAGTCGATCCTGCGTCTGCCGGATGGGATCTTCCTCGTGACCGGTCCTACCGGTTCGGGCAAGACGACGTCGCTCTACGCGTTTCTCAACACGCTCAACTTGCCTACCCGGAAGATCATCACCGCGGAGGACCCGGTCGAATACGAACTCTCCGGGATCAACCAGGTGCAGATCATGTCCGACATCGGGTTCACGTTCTCGAAAGCGTTGCGTGCCATGTTGCGCCAGGCGCCCAATGTGATCATGGTCGGTGAGATTCGTGACTTGGAGACGGCCGAGATTGCAATGAACGCTGCTCTGACCGGACATCTGGTGTTCAGCACGCTTCACACAAACGACGCTCCCAGTGCGGTGACGCGTCTTATCGACATGGGAGTAAAGCCGTTCCTTGTGGCTTCCGGCGTTCGTGCCATCATGGCCCAGCGCCTGTTGCGGCGTGTGTGCAAGAATTGCGCCGAGCCAACCGCGGCGACGGAGGAGGAAATCCGTTTTCTTGGTCTCACGTCCAACTACTTCGAGGGCGCGCAGCTGCAGATGGGCAAAGGCTGTGCGGAATGCAGCAAGGGATACAGAGGGCGTCTCGGAATTTATGAAGTGTTCATGGTGGCCGAAGAGATCCAGAATCTGATCTACGAAAGGGTCTCTTCGAGTATCATCCGGGTGAAGGCCAGGGCTCTGGGAATGCGGACGTTACGTGAGGACGGCCTGCGCAAGGCCGCTGCCGGGATCAGCACGCTTGAGGAAGTGATTCGCATCACCGCCAGTGATGAGTCGGACGTCCCCGACGATTGATGCGAGTCGCCACGATGGAAGAAGGACTGATGCACGATGGCTGAGTATGAGATTGATGCTGATAGTAGTGCGATATGGCATCTGTTGCTCGACGCGGGGAAGGCGGACGAGGAACAGCTCAAAGACGTCTACGAGGAACACGAACGTACCGGGAAGGCCTTCACCACCGTTCTCTACAATTACAACATTGTGGAGGAGAAGGATCTCCTCAGACTAATCGCGGACAACCTTGGCACCGACGTGGTGGACGTGAAGACGATCAGCCCGACCGAGGTCTTGGTCGAGAAGGTAGGGTCGTCCATTGCCCGAATGTACGGTGTCGTGCCGATTCGTGAAGAGGACGGCACGGTCTACATGGTGGCAAAGGACCCGCTCAACTATCGCATGACCGACGAGCTACACTATGTCCTGGGGCAGGACTGCCGCATTCTGGTGGGTCGGCCTTCGGACATTGACGAAGCGCTGGACCATTTCTATCCCGAGCAGATGGAGTCGGTCAGTGGCGTGCTGGCCGAGTTGGAGGAGACGGGCTTCGGGCGCATGACCGAGAGTATCGAGGATGATGACGAGGAAGCAACGGAGGCGATGGCAAACAACGCACCGATCGTGCGTTTTGTGAATGTCATCCTGTACCAGGCCATCAAGGACCGGGCGAGCGATATCCACTTTGAGCCGTTTGCGGACGAGTTTCGCATCCGGTACCGCGTTGACGGTGCGCTTTACGAGATCACTCCTCCGCCGAAACACCTCGCCATCCCCGTCATCAGCCGTATCAAAGTCTTGAGTAACCTGAACATCGCCGAGCGTCGGCAACCGCAGGACGGTCGTATCGAGTTGCGGATCGCCGGCCGGCCTGTCGACCTCCGTGTGTCCACATTGCCGACGCAGTACGGCGAAAGCGTGGTGTTGCGCGTCTTGGACCGGTCGGTCGTCAACCTGGACCTGGACGGCCTCGGGATGGCCGAGAAGCTCGTCGCCGACTTGCGCGAGAACATCCACAGACCGAACGGCATCGTGATCGTCACCGGCCCGACCGGATCCGGTAAGACAACCACGCTGTACTCGTGTCTGAAAGAGATTAACACCATCGGTGACAAACTCCTCACGACCGAAGACCCGGTTGAGTACGACCTCGATGGTATCCTGCAGGTGCAGGTGCGCGAGGCCGTGGGTATGACGTTTGCAGCCGGTCTGCGTGCCTTCCTGCGTCAGGATCCCGACCGGATCATGGTCGGGGAGATGCGCGACATCGAAACGGCCGCCATGGCTATTCAGGCCTCGCTGACGGGGCACTTGGTGTTGACTACTCTCCATACGAACGACGCTCCCGGCGCCGTTACCCGTATGATCGACATGGGCGTTGAGCCCTTCCTCATCAGTTCCACACTCATCAGCGTCCTCGGCCAGCGGCTTATCCGCCGCGTCTGTTCGTCGTGCAAGACGGCGTACGATCCCGAGGACAGTGAACTGGAGATGCTCGGGATTACTCGCGAGGACATAGGCGACCGCAAGTTCTACTACGGAAAGGGCTGTGAGAACTGCAACTCCGGCTACAGAGGTCGTGTCGGCATCTTCGAGTTGATGAAACTGACTCCGGCACTCCGCGAGATGATCAACCAACGACTCCCGACGATCGAGATCCGGAACAAGGCCATTGAGGAGGGGATGGATTCCATGCGGCAAGCGGGAATTCGGACGATCCTGGACGGCATTTCGTCTGCCGAGGAAGTGCTCAAGTATACATGATCGCGACAGTTGGTGTATTGTAAACATTAGGTTTTGGCGTCTGAGCGGTCTCAGGCCCGGGAACATAGGAGAGCTCGGTCCATGGCGATCGAAATGGCGGATCTACTTCAGTTGGTGATCGATGAGGGTGCGAGTGACTTGCACCTTCCTGTCGGAGCGCCTCCGGTGCTCCGTTTGCACGGGGGCATGACTCCGCTGGACACGGACCCGCTGGCGCCGGAGGACACCGAACGGCTGATGAAGTCGATTACCTCCGAGGCGAATCAGGAGAAGCTGCGCCAGGACGGTGGTGTCGACTTCGGGTTCTCCTTTGGTGAGCAGGCTCGCTTCCGTGTCAGTGTGTTCCGCCAGAAAGGTGTGATCGGCCTGGTACTACGTACCATCTCAAACACGCTTCTTTCTCTTGAGGACATCGGTCTGCCGCCGTCGATCAAGGATCTGCTGTTCCGGCCCCGCGGCCTGGTGTTGGTCACCGGGCCGACCGGGAGCGGCAAATCGACGACGCTCGCATCCATGATCGACGTCATCAACCGCGAGCGTGACGCCCACATCATCACGGTTGAGGATCCGATAGAGTTCTACCACAACCACAAGACAAGCGTCCTCACACAGCGCGAAGTTGGCGTCGATGTGCCATCGTTTGAAGAAGCGCTTCGCCGTGCCCTGCGCCAGGACCCCGACGTTATTCTGGTCGGCGAGATGCGTGACTTGGAGACGATCGGAGCTGCAATCACCGCGGCAGAGACGGGGCACTTGGTGTTCGGGACGCTCCACACCACGGGTGCGGCGGAGACCGTTGACCGCATCGTCGATGCGTTCCCGACCAACCAACAGGAGCAGATCCGCACACAGCTGGCCACCGGGTTGGTGGCTGTCGTCTCGCAGGTTCTCCTTGCGCGCGTTGACAAACCGGGACGTGTTGCGGCCTTCGAGATCATGATCAACACGCCCTCCATTGGCGCCCTCATCCGCGATAACAAGACGTACCGCATCACATCCGATATTCAGACCGGTGCCAAATACGGAATGAACACTCTTGATTCACACCTGATGTCCATCTATCAGCGGGGCCTGATCTCGTACGGCGACCTGATCACGAAGTGCAAGGACCCGGAGGGTATCATCCAGAAGCTCCAGCAGGAGAGCGGCAAGAAGTAGAGCCAGCTTAACGGAGGACCTTTCCCATGCCCAGGTACAACTACACCGCGATGGACGGCCGCGGCAAAGAGCAGAAGGGCCGCATTGAGGCCGACAACGAGCAGGAGGCCGCGCAGAAACTAAAGCAGCAGGGCCTCTTCCCGACCAGCATCACCGAAGGGAAGAGCAAGGGGACTGCCAAGGCTGCACCTGGCCAGCAGAAGAAGTCTGGCGGCGGTGGAATCACCTTTGGTGCGCCGAAGATCAGACCCAAGATCCTCACGCAGTTCACGCGTCAGCTTGCGACATTGCTCGACGCGGGACTTCCGCTTGTGCGCGCTCTCCGTACGCTGGAGAAGCAGGCGAAACGTGATCCCGTCTTGCGCCGTGTCGTGGGCGATCTTGCGAACAGTGTCGAAGGCGGCAGTACCTTCTCCGAGGCGCTGGCGGGTCACGAGAAGTCCTTCTCCAAGCTCTATGTCAACATGGTTCGCGCCGGTGAAGCGTCCGGTGCTATGGAAACAGTGTTGAACCGCCTGGCGGAGTTCATGGAGAAGGCGCAGCGCATTGCCGGCAAAGTCAAGTCTGCGATGGTGTATCCGACGATCGTTCTGACGGTCGCCGGCGGCATCACGGCGGGGTTGATGGTGTTCATCGTGCCGAAATTCTCGAAGATCTTTGACGAGATGCTGCCCGGTGAGCCGCTCCCACCGCTCACGAATCTCGTCATCGGCATCAGCAACTTCATGAAGAACCAGATTCTTGTGATGATCGGCGGAATCGTCGGCGTGGTCTTCGCCTTCAAGATGTTCAGGAAGACCAAGGCCGGCGCTTTCGTAATCGACGTTGTGCTCATCAAGATGCCACCGGTGAACGCCTTGGTGATCAGGACGGTTGTGGCCCGCTTCTGCCGTACATTGGGGACGCTCATGCAGTCCGGTGTGGCCGTGTTGCAGGCGTTGCAGATTGTTCGCGACACGGCAGGAAACGAGGTCGTGGCCCGTGCCATCCAGACTGTTCACGATGCGGTGAAGGAAGGTGAAGGCATGGCCCGGCCGCTGGAGTCGACCAACGTGTTCCCCGGTATGGTCACCAGTATGATCGAGGTCGGTGAAGAGACCGGTGCATTGCCGGAGATGCTCAATCGTGTTGCCGATGTGTACGAGGAAGAGGTAGACAATGCGGTGGAAGCGTTGACGTCTCTTATCGAACCGATCATGATCGTGTTCCTGGCTGTCGTGGTCGGCGGGATCGTCATTGCTTTGTTCCTACCACTGATCAAGCTCATCGACAAGCTCGGCGGCTGAGTCTGCCGCGCCGATCGCGGAAGCACGTCAATTCGGTGCCCCCCTGCCGTTGAAATGCACGCCAGGGGGGCTATCTTATCCCTCACCAATGACGCACCGGGACGTTTGTTTGGGCTTTCTGGATTCCGGTGTTTAGATCAACGGGGCGTGGCTCAGTCTGGTTAGAGCGCTGCGTTCGGGACGCAGAAGTCGGAGGTTCAAATCCTCTCGCCCCGACCATCTCCTCGGGTTAGTTTTGATAGATCCTCAGCACGTATGACGGCTCCTGCCCTCATCCCGTCCCGGTTGCGCCAGCGCGACAGGCGTGCTACTTTTCCCTGCCGATGCACCAAACTGGTGCTAGCGATTCCGACACGTGTGTCCCCTGCTGACAGACGTTCCGTTTCTTCGTGTACGACGAGGGACTACTGATGCTGTTGATGAAACGAACGGATTCCTGCCATCTCCGATCGTCTGTGCGATCCGTGGTCGTAGCTACCGTCGTGTGTCTTGCATTGGGGTTTGCGGACCCCGCGCACGCCATCGACGAGTACGCTGTGGACATGGATCTGGCGGCGAGGCTGACCGGCAACGAGTGGTACGACTGGGCTGTGCGTCAACTCGATATGATGCTCGCACGCTATCCCGACGAGCGGGATGAAATCAACATCGAGAAAGCCCGGGCGTTGCATTTTTCCGGCAAACGCAACGATGCGGACAAGCTCCTGAAAGCGATTGCCGCGAACAGCTCTGTCTACCTCAAGTCTCGACTGGCCATCGCCGAACTGGCCTATACGAGTGGCAAACTCGAGGAGGCCTCCAAGGCGTACGCGCAGTACTTTGCCAAGCGGAAGGAACCTGCAAGCAGACGTTCCAGAGACGTCGAGGAGTTTTCTCGCGCCGTGCAGTATTACGTACACATACTGCAGAAGGAGGGCAAGAGCAACGAGGCTGCCAACGTCATTGCCTTGCTGAAGAATATCCAAGGCGACGCCGCCACGGACGACCGGCAGATGACGTTCATGCAAGCCCAGGTGGCATTGCAGGGAGAGGAAGAGAAGTTCCCGAAGGTGAATGAACAGACGGTCACTGACGCGCTCAAGAAGCTCGAAACGCTGCAGTACCAAGTCGATGGCGTCGCCGCATATGCGTTTGTCGAAATGGCACGAGCCTACGTGTTGCTGCAGAAGAATGAGAAAGCCATCGAGACGGTCGAGATGAGCGCGGAGATGCTGCAGCAGATTGACGAAGCCCTTCGGAAAGAAGGCGGCGCGGACAATTCACCGGTTGCCGGTGCCTTCTTCTACTGGGGACAGGCAGCGAAGGGGTTGGCGCGGGACGCCGCGGCTGCAAAGAAGACCGCGGACGCAAAGGCGCATCTCGCCGAGGCAATCAAGCGGTTCTACATTGTCACGTCTCGGTATGAGGGGAGCCCTTACTACTCCGAGTCCCTTGTCCAGTTCGACAAGTGCAAAGGTCTTTTGGAGAGGTTTGGTGCGAGCGTCGAATCGGAAGACTCCGAGTCCGAGCTGAAAGCGAAGATGGAGAAGGCCGATGCGTACTTCGCCGAGGAGAAGTTCAAGCAGGCCAGCGAACTCTATCTGGAAGGCATCCAGCGTGCGCGCAAGAGTCGCAAGGTCCCCGAAGCCGCTGTTCGGCTCATCATTTGCTATGGCAAGCTCGGGAAGTTCCGTGAGGCCGAGGCGCTATCGTCCTACCTCGAGGATGTGTTTCCGGACAGCGAAGAGACCGTCGACTCGATCATGAAGCTCGGTGTGCTGATCTATCAGCACGGTCAGGGCCTCAAAGACGACAACGAGAAGCAGCGGTACCTGGACTGGGGCATGCGTGTCTGGGACCGGTTCGTGAACCGGGCCGAGCTCCACCCGAAAGCCCCCGAGATCGCGTTCATGATTGCGGAGAATTCCTATAAGAAGGCTGCCGACACGGCAAAGGCTGCCACGAAAACCACCGACGCCACGGAACGCCGGGAACTGCAGCTGAAAGCCCGAGAGCTCTACGAGCAAGCCATGCCGAAGTACGAACGCGTGATCGACAAGTTCGGGGCCTTCGAGAAAGGCGTCCGCTCGCTCTACAAGCTGGGGTGGATCTGCTATTCCACGGAGCGCCCCCAAGATGCGGCTCACTACTTCCTCACCTACAGCGAGTCCGAGACGCTGGCGAAGTACAAGGATGATCGGCTCGAGGCGAAGTTCCGGGCGGCCGAACAGCTCATGCTCAATGGGGAGGCT
>JGI11705J14877_10001795_pt1 | contig 11943 bp, 8 predicted proteins | sample Etolaghawater15m_FD_14877 | JGI IMG/M metagenome (IMG submission 14877) | reverse complement strand
CATCATTACAAACAACCTGGGCGTGATTCCTCGAATTCAGGAGCAATCCGTAGAATTGATTCTTTTAGGGGGAGCCTACGTGGCGGAGACGCATTCTCTGGCGGGGCCGATCACATTGGAGCAGATGCGGTTAATCAACGCAAATAAAGTATTTTTAGGAGTTGATGGCCTGAGTTTGCGATCCGGCCTGACAACACCGGACTTGGACATCGCCGCCATCGAACGCAAAATGATAAAACAGACCCGGGGCCAGGTCATCGCCATGGCGGATCACAGCAAGTTTGGGCTTGTGGCTGAATGGGTTGTGGCCCCCATCGATCAGATTGATGTTCTCATAACCGATCGCAAAGTTCCGGGTGGATTTGAAAAAGACCTGAAAGAGCTGGGGCTTAAAATTATTGTGGCCGATATCAAATAAAGGAGAATTTATGCGGTTTGCTGAATTACTGAGCAGAGAGGCGGTACAGGAAATTCACGATGCTTCGCTGGAAATTTTGGAGGGAGCAGGCATCCTCGTACATAATGAAAAGGCGCGGGACATATACGCCAGCCACGATTGCAGGGTTGACCACAGCACCGGCCTGGTTAAGTTTCCACCTCAGGTGGTTGAGGAGTATCGCAGCGCGTTTACCCCAACCTTTACTTTCAAAGGCAGAGCGCCTGAGTATGACCGCACGATACCGACGGACCGGCCCGTCGTCGTCACCGCATCATCGGCGCCTAACATCGTGGATCCTTCCACCGGCAAGGAGCGGCGCGCCACTTCGCGCGACATGGCCAATATCGCCTTTTTGGTCAACGAGCTACCTGGGTACGATGTTTTTTCAATTTCAACACTGGCCGATGATGCTCCCGATGGACAATTCAGCATCTCACGTTTTTACCCGGCCCTGAAAAACTGCGCCAAACCCATCCGCGGTAACACACCGAACATGAAGGAGTTGTTGGATGTGCTTGAGCTTGGAGCCATCGTTGCCGGTGGGAAGGAAGCTTATTTGGAGCGCCCTGTCATCACCCATCACTGCTGCCCGGTTATTTCTCCCCTGACCATGGATGTGGATTCCACCGAAAATTTGATCTACCTGGTGGAAAATGGACTGCCGGCATACGGGACCATCGTACCCAATGCAGGCCTGACTGCGCCGATGTCACTGATCGGCAGTCTTGCTTTGGGCAATGCGGAATTTTTAGCCATGAGCACCCTTATGCAGATGATCCGCCCGGGAACTCCGTTGATTTACGCCACCCTGTCGACAGTGGCTGATATGCGTACCGGCAACTATACGCCGGGCGCCATCGAGACCGGCTTGATGCACATGGCCCACAACCAGATGGCACGGTTTTACCATGTTCCGGCCGGGGGATATGTCGGTCTGACCAATGCGCACGCCAACGATGCGCAGGCGGGCTATGAAACCGGCATGAGTACGACGGGGGCCGTCCTTGCCGGATCCGACATGCTGAACATGGGGGGCTTGCTTGATAGCCTGATGACGTTTGATTTCGGCAAAGCGATGATCGACAACGAAATAGCCCTTATGCTTAAGCGCTTGGTCCGGTTTCCAGGCGTCAGTGAAAATAATCTGTGTTTGGACCTCATATCAACGGTGGGGCCGGGAGGATCCTATATAAAAACAAACCACACCCTGAAACAAATGCGCAAGACTAGTTTATTGACGCATCTGGCGGAACGAGGCATGCGCAGCAAGTGGGAAGAGGCCGGTAGGCCCGACGTCAATCAACGGGCGTTGAAGCGGGTGAATTCAATCTTGAACACTGAAAATCCGGCTAAGCTTTCAGAAGCTGTCGAGGCGCAGATTCGAAATCGCTTCAAGGGGCTTGTAGCCGGTGATGCCCGGTGGGAAACCAGGGATATCGAATTTCAAGTCCCAAAAGAGAAAGGTGGTATGGCATGACGATCAGAAGTTTGCATCCCGGTCTCAATCAAACGGCCGGCATTGGTTTGAACATGTTTTCGCAGGATGAACTGGAAAAGGTTCATCTAGCGACCCTGGACCTGTTATGGAACGTTGGCGTCAAGATCGAAAGCCCGCAGGCAGTGGAGATATTCCATGGCAGCGGCTGCTCAGTTGGTAAAGATAACATCACGGTGAAAATTCCGGCCCACCTGGTGGAGGACGCCATCCGCGCATGCCCGCCAACCTTCAGGGCCTGCGGCAGGGATACCTCCAAGGACTTTGTGTGCGAAAGGGACCGGGTGGGATTTGTCAACTTCGGGGAAGCCCCACGCATGATCGACCCTGAAACCCGGACCATGAGAAAACCTACGCGTAAGGATGTAGACCAGGCAACCCGTTTTCTGGATTGCCTGGATCAAATTGCCGTATTCGAGCGCCCCTTGACCCCCGCGGATGTCGCCCAGGATATATCCTGCCTCTACAACGGCAAGTCCTATTTCGAGAACTGCACCAAACACGGATACATCGGCATAAACTCGGTGAAAAATCTTAGGGTCTGCTACGAAATGGTCAGAATGATCGTCAAGGCAGTGAAAGGCATGCCCATCAATGACGATTTGATGGCCCTGGATGTTATAGAGTCCGTAGGGCCGGGCGGTGAATACATCACCCACCGCCACACGTATGAAAATATGAAACAACAGTCCCAGGTGGATTTATTCAACCGCAAAACCAGGGAGACCTGGGAAGCGAGCGGAGCTAAAAATATTGTGGATGCTTCCTATGAAAAGGCGCTCGATATTATAAACAACCATGTTCCCGACCCGTTGCCGGATTCTGTTCAAGCTTCACTGAACGAGATATTCGCTGAAGCTGAAGAGATACATGAAAGGAGAAAGAAATAATGAAAGAGCGCTCGAAAATTGTAATTGTTGGCGGTGGTATCGTTGGTTGCTGCACGGCTTATCATTTGGCCAAAGGCGGTGAAACGGATGTCGTTCTTGTTGAAAAACATGATCTGACAAGCGGCAGTACCTGCCAAGCTGCCGGGATGGTCACACAGTTTCACACAAACCTGACGATGATGCGTATGCGCCAGTACAGTGTAGAATTGTACAAGGGGTTTTATGCCGAAGACGGAGAAAAATCCGGATGGAACCATACGGGTAGCATTCGTATGGCTTCAAGCCCCGATCAACTGATGAGCTTGAAACAAGCGGTGAGTAAGGCTCGTGGTATTGGTCTGGACATCAAATTGCTGAGCCCGGAAGAAACTCAGAAGCTCTATCCGGAAATCAGCCTGGATGAGGTCGTCGGCAGCATCCACCTGCCAATGGATGGCTGGGTTGATCCCCATACAGTGACCACTTACATGGTTAAAAAGGCCAGGAAAATGGGGGTGACGTTTTACACCAATACACAGGTTCAGGACATTGAATTGACAGATAAAGGCGCGATTCAAGCGATTGTAACCAGCAAGGGCCGCATCGAATGTGAGATCATTATTAACGCTGCCGGCATGTGGGCCGGGCGTGTCGCCGAGATGGCCGGTTCCTTTTTGCCGATTGTCCCAGTGCAGCACCAACACATGACGACGATTGCGATGGATGACAATAAGTTTAGTCCGAAGACTCCGGTGTTGCGTGATCCGGACAACTTGACCTATATTCGTGAGGAAGTCGGTGGGGTTCTCATCGGTGGATTTGAATTAACCCCGGAAACCTGGTATGAAGACGGCGTTCCGTGGGCGCATAATGCTGAACCGATTGGTTCAAGATGGGATCTGTACACGCCGATATTGGAAGGCGCAATGAAACGCGTTCCGATTCTGCAACAGGCCGATGCGCAAGGGCTGGTGAACCATCCTGACGGATTTACGCCTGACGCGATTCCGTGCGTCGGACCTTGCCCTGATGTCCCGGGGCTGTGGGCAGCTGCAGGCATGAGTATTAATGGTTTTGCGACCGGTGGCGGTATGGGCAAGGAACTGGCTGACTGGATTATCAATGGCATGCCGAACCTGGATATGACCGCATATGATGTACGACGCTTCGGTGATCACTACAGGAATATGGATTATGTTGCAGCCCGTTGTCGTGAGAATTATAAGTATTACTATTACTTGAAGTTCCCGCTGGATGAATACACATGGGGGCGTCCATTGCGGACCAGCCCTCTGTATGAACGACTGAAACAGGATGGCGCGGTTTTTGGCGAGAAAAACGGTATGGAGCGTGTGAACTACTTCCGAGCCGATAAGCAGTGGAAGATGGAGACCGAAGCGCAACGGGAAGACTTCAAATGGAATCGCCCGGATTACTTTGAGCAATCTGCTGAAGAACACAAAGCTTGTCGCGAACGGGTTGGACTGTTGGATATGAGCAGTTTCGGTAAAATTGATGTCACCGGTCCCGGTGCCTTGGCGCTGCTGCAAAAAGTGGCTGCCAACGACATTGACAGGCCCGTTGGCTCGCTCACCTATACGCAGTTCTGCGACAGCCGCGGCGGCATACAAAGCGACTTGACAATTGCCCGTTTGGGTGACGCCGAGTTCCGGTTGATTACCGGCACCAGCAGCACTTCGTATGATCTGGGATGGCTTGAATACCATCGTTTAGACGGCGATTCAGTCCGGGTAAAAAATGTTTCTGCTGATTACGCTTGCATTTGCCTGTGGGGACCCAAGTCTCGTGTAACATTAGCGAAAGTAACCGACGCCGATCTGTCCAATGAGGGCTTTCCCTATATGACCACTCAGACCATCGCGGTGAACGGGGTTGCGGTTCAGGCCAACCGGCTCAGTTATGCTGGTGAGCTTGGCTGGGAAGTTTACCCGGCAGCGAAAAATTCTGTTGCCGTTTGGGACGCCTTGCTGGCTGCAGGTGAAGAATTCGGTATGATGCCGGTCGGCTATCGGGCAATTGATTCGTTGCGGCTGGAGAAAGGCTTTCTATCCTGGGGCGTGGACATTTCACCGGATGAAAATCCGCTGGAAGCCGGACTGGGTTTTGCCGTCCAGCTGGAGAAGGGCGATTTTATCGGTCGCGACGCCATTCAGAAATCCAAACACGAAGGCATCAAGCAAGTCATCTGTTCGGTGTTGATAGAAAAAGACGCCTGTATTCTATACGGTGGCGAAGCGGTTTATCACAATGGCAAATCGGTCGCTCGTCTGAGAACCGGGGGATATGGCCACACCATCGGAAAAAATATTGGTTTGGCCTACTTGCCACCCGAGTTGGCCAAACCGGGAACGGAAGTTGAAATTGACAGCTTCTGCGAGAATATCCCGGCAGTGGTTGGTCCGTTGTGCAATTACGATCCAAAGGGCAAAAAAGTCCGGTCGTAACCCAGAGGCACTGGTTCAGTTGAGTTGGAGACCTTATAATAATTGCATTTGTTTGGCATTTCCAATACAATCAAACGCTATAACTGAATCAGGGCCTTGTCGTTTCAGTTTTTCCATTCTAATTTTCCTTTATCCGCATATTATGCCGAATTCCACAGATTATAATGCGGTTGATCTGCGAAAATCTGCGGATTTATTTTTCGCCCGAAGGGCGCTATGTTCTGCTGAATAGCATGTTTTAACGCGGTTGCAGTTTATCGGGATCGGGATCGGAATCGAATTGGCGACCCATATGTTGATTTCGATACCGATCCCGATCCCGATTTTTCATGCAACGCGGAACGATGGAACCAGTGAAAATAACGACCCTCCCCTCTTAGCCTGACGGCTATGGGGGTCAGGGCACCGCCGGCATGCCCTATCTGTCATTAAAAGATATTGCAGCGCCGGTTGGCGCAGCCGACATTGAACATCTTTGCGCCAAACGCGGCATCCGCGTGATAGCGGTCGATCACCCTGCCTTGAAAGATGTGCGCATGCAAAACATGGTCTTGCTGTCCCATATCGACAAACATGGCTTGATCGCCGGCGTCAAGACTGATCATTACCGCCAGGCCATGGACGATCTGATGGCCGGTTGCATGTTGAAAAACAACCTGGCCTTGTTTGAATCGCTGCGCGCCTGATGTGCCGGGGGCGTCAATAGTTATGTTACGCCCCCGGTTGCCCATGGCTTGTGCAGGGACAAATCACCGGTCAGCATCATCCGCTGCAAAAGCTCTTAGATGAATCTTTGCCGCGATCAGGCAAGGTCGAAGCGGTCAAGGTTCATCACCTTATTCCACACGGCCACAAAATCGCTCATAAATTTCTCCTGGGAATCTTCGCATCCATAAACTTCGGCCAATGCCCGAAGCTGAGAGTTGGATCCCAGGATCAGATCGACACGAGTGCCGGTCCACTTGAGTGCGCCCGTTGTGCGATCACGCCCTTCGAATACATCTTCATCTTCCGGGCTCGGCTTCCACGTCGTTCTCATGTCAAGCAAATTCACGAAAAAATCATTGGTGAGCGCCTCCGGCCGCTGGGTGAAAACACCGTGCCGGGATTGCTCGAAGTTGGCATTCAAAACGCGCATGCCGCCAATCAGAACCACCATCTCAGGAGCGGTCAGCGTCAGAAGCTGCGCGCGATCGACCAACAACTCCTCTGCCGATACAGCGAATTTAGCTTTGAGATAGTTGCGAAACCCATCTGCAGCCGGTTCGAGTACGGTAAACGATGCGGCATCGGTTTGCTCCGCTAACGCATCCGTGCGTCCGGGGGAGAACGGAACGACCACATCATTCCCCGCGTTCTTGGCCGCCTGCTCGATACCCGCGCAGCCGCCTAAAACGATCAAATCGGCAAGCGACACCTTCTTCGCGCCGGACTGTGAACCGTTGAACGCCTGTTGGATTCTTTCGAGGGTCTGCAACACCGTCGCAAGTTGCTCTGGCTGGTTGACTTCCCAATCTTTTTGCGGCGCCAGGCGAATGCGCGCCCCATTGGCCCCACCGCGCTTGTCGGAACCGCGGAAGGTGGACGCCGACGCCCAGGCGGTTGAGACCAGTTGGGAAACAGACAGTCCCGAAGCCAGGATGTCGGCCTTTAGCGCGGCAATGTCCTGGGCATCGATCAGGTCATGATCGACAGCCGGCAGCGGATCTTGCCAGACCAGGTCCTCTGCTGGAACCTCCGGACCGAGATAGCGTGAGCGGGGGCCCATGTCACGATGGGTCAGCTTGAACCACGCCCGGGCAAAGGCATCTGCGAATTTTTCGGGATTGTTCAAGTAATGCCGCGCGATCGGCTCATAGATCGGATCGAAGCGAAGGGAGAGATCTGCCGTGGTCATCATCGGCCGGTGCTTCTTCGATGGGTCGTGCGCGTCAACCACCATATCATCTTCGTCTACGTCCTTGGCCAGCCATTGATTGGCGCCGGCCGGGCTTTTGACCAATTCCCACTCGTATTTGAACAACACCTTCAAATAGCCCATGTCCCATTGGGTCGGTTTTGGCTTCCAGGCGCCCTCAATGCCGCTGCCGATCGTATCGCCGCCGTTGCCGCTGCCGAAGCTGCTCTTCCAGCCAAGCCCCTGCGCTTCGATGGGGGCGGCTTCGGGTTCCGAACCAACCAGCGCCGCATCGCCCGCGCCATGACACTTGCCGAAAGTGTGCCCACCGGCCACCAGCGCGACGGTCTCTTCGTCGTTCATCGCCATGCGCGCGAAAGTTTCACGCACGTCACGGCCAGAGGCGACCGGATCCGGGTTGCCGTTCGGACCTTCCGGGTTGACGTAGATCAGGCCCATCTGCACGGCTGCCAGCGGATTTTCAAGATCACGGTCACCGGCGTAGCGCTTGTCACCCAGCCACTCATCCTCAGCGCCCCAATAGATGTCCGCTTCCGGCTCCCAGACGTCCTCGCGCCCGCCGGCAAAACCGAATGTCGGCAGCCCCATTGATTCAATGGCGCAGTTACCGGCCAGGATCATCAGGTCGGCCCAGGATATTTTGCTGCCGTATTTTTGCTTGATCGGCCACAGCAAACGGCGCGCCTTGTCAAGGTTCACGTTGTCGGGCCAACTATTCAGCGGCGCCAACCGCTGGGAGCCGGACCCTGCGCCCCCACGGCCGTCGCCCATGCGGTAGGTGCCGGCACTGTGCCATGCCATGCGGATGAAAAGCGGTCCATAGTGGCCGTAATCAGCCGGCCACCAGTCCTGAGAGTCGGTCATCAAGGCATAGAGATCATTTTTCAGGGCCTGCAGATCGAGTGTCTTGAATTCCTCTGCATAGTTGAACGTTTCACCCATTGGATTGCTTTTTTGAGAGTGCTGATGAAGAATGTTGAGGTTCAACTGGTTCGGCCACCAGTCCGTGTTCGATGTACCACCGCCGGCAATGGGTTTGCTTGTCCTGCCCGTTACCGGGCACTTGCTGTTTTCACTCATAACATTACCTCCTGTTGCTGTTTGGCTATATCCACCGTGCAGCTATGAATATAGCATGTTTAGTTGGTGGATTAAATTATTAGATGATAATAATTATCATATAATGGCAAAAAAATATACTATGCATCTTCCATTGTGCAATTGCTGCATATGCCAAAAAAATCCAGCCGATGATTCAAAATTTTAAAATTGGTTTCGGCTGCGACCTCTTTTTTCATTTCATCCAAGCTATCGAGGTCCGGATCGACAATTCGTTTACACTTGATACAGATAACATGAGGATGGGGATAGGGCTTGTTCCCATCATAGCGGTTGCTCCCATCCGGGAACCCCAATTCAAGCACTTCCCCCAAAGATTTGATTATAACGATATTTCTGTATACCGTAGCAAGACTCATTGTCGGGAAGTCTTGCTTTAGATGGTCATGAATGTCTTCAACACTAGGATGATGTTCACTTTTTGCAAGTATGTTAACGATGGCCATCCGCTGCGGCGTGATCTTGTGGCCATGATCCCTTAATTGTTGAATGATGGTTTCAAATCTTTTTGTATGGTCTGCCAAGTGAGTCCCCTGTAGTATGAATGATAATTATTATCAAATAACATCAATTCCCCTTTATGTCAACCCAATTTCAATCCCGTCATCGGCAAAAAATTCCATATATCTCATTTCATTCGGTCTTTGCAGCGCTACTTCATCAATGTTTAATTTTGATTGATCTGCGACGCCTAAAACGATATGCATAGCATTGACAGGCAGTTGGTTGCAGCCACAAGATCGCGTACCTGCCATTTTCCACACGACACAGGAGATGCGGCATCCGCCTAGCCGATATGATTCAAACTCTTTTCTATCGTTTTTTACACATGGCCGCCCGATGGGGCGGGCGCAGGCCGGTTGCCTTTTTCACCTGGTTTGTGGTAACCGGCCATTTTCTGTTAGCGCCGGGTCGACTGGGCCACGGCCTGACATTTTTCCAGCGCCTGTTTCCCCATCTGGGCTTTTGGCCGCGGTTGACGCTGGTCTGGCGGCAATATCATAATTTCTCACAAATTTTTATCGACCGCCTGCTGATCGATACCACCCATCCACCCCAATTTACATCCAGCGGCTGGCATCACCTGAACCATGCCCTGCAACGCGGCAACGGCGCTGTCATGATTATGTCGCATGCCGGCAATTGGGAGATGGCGGCATCTTTTTTCAAGCAACGCGCGCCCCAAACGCAATTGATGTTGATGATGGGCCGCCGCGCAACGGAACGACTCGAAGCCAAGCAAAAGCAGGCGCTGGCGGCCCAGGGGGTGCGCATTGCCGCCGAGGGGCCGGATCGATCGGCGGCAATGGCCATGATTCCAGCCATTCGTTGGCTGCAAGCCGGCGGAGTCGTGGCCATGACCGGCGACACGTGCCGGCATCCACGTCAGCGAAGCCTGGCCATCCCCTTTTTGGGCAAACCCGCTCAATTTCCAGCGGCGCCCTGGGCGTTGGCCATGCTTTCCAACACGCCCGTGCTGTTTTTTTTTACCAACCGACATACAAACGGATCCTATCATTTCAGCTTTCACAAACCCATTTTGGTGCAGCCGACCCACCGCCACCTGCGTACAAACGCCATGCTGACAGCCGCGGCCCAATATGTCAGCTGCCTGGAAGCCCATGTTCGCCGGCATCCCGACCAATGGTTTCATTTTGAACCGATCTGGGATCCACCCAAAGGAAAACACGATGACTCAGAATGACTTTGATCACGCTGCCACCCAACGCCTGGCCAACGGCAAAACCGTTCAGCAATACATCGATGAACGGCCCATCTGGGCGGATGGCACGCCCGCGTCATTCACCCCCATGACGACGATGCAATGGCGCATCTGGTGGCTGGCTACCGCGGGTAAATTTTTCGAGGGCATGGTGGTATTCATGACCGGTGTGGCCATGCCGTTGATGGTAAAAGAGTTCAGTCTGAGCGCCATCCAAAAAGGGGCCATCGGCGCCGCGCCGCTGTTCGGTATCCTGATCGGCGCCTCGGCCCTGGGCGGGTTATCTGATCATTTTGGCCGCAAGCGGATGTTCCTGGCAGAAATGTTCTTGTTCGTCATCTGCTTGATACTGATGGCCGCCAGCCCTACCTATGAATGCGTCCTGATCTTCCTGTTCGGCATGGGCGCAGCATTGGGATGTGATTATCCAACCGCGCACATGGTCATCTCCGAGAGCATCCCCAGTATCGATCGAGGTAAGCTGGTACTCAGCGCCTTTGGATTTCAAGCCGTTGGCGCACTGGCCGGCACAGGTGTCGGTTATACCATCTTGAATTGCATACCCGCCCTGACGGCCTGGCGCTGGATGTACGCTACGGTAATCATACCCGCCATTTTAGTGGCCATCGGCCGGTTTTTCATCCCTGACAGCGGCCATTGGCTGGTTTCCAAGGGACGCATCCGGGAAGCTGAACAGGCGGTACTCAAACTGTTGAAACGTACTCCGCCCTATCCAAAGCGCATTCGGCTGGTCATACCCGCGCATGGCCACCCGGCAGCGGGCAAACGCCACAGGGGCAGCGGCTATCTTTCGCTATTTGACAACAACAATATCAAGGCCTCTATATTGGCTGCCGTGCCATGGTTTTTGCAGGATCTGGGCACCTACGGCATCGGCATATTCACCCCGACCATCCTGGCATCCATGATTGGGGCCAATGTCCAGCATGCGCATAACCTGGCCGATATCATCCACAACGACATGCTCGCCGCCAAAGGCGCAGCCTGGATCGACATGTTGTTGATTGTCGGAATCATCGCGGCGGTTGGGCTGGCGGACAAAATCGGACGCATCAAATTGCAAATTGCAGGATTTATCGGTTGCGCGGCCGGTCTGTTTCTGGCATCATTGTCACTCAATGCCTCGAACACCGGCAATATATTTTTTATATTTGCAGGCTTCATGCTGTTTAATTTCATGACCAATATGGGCCCCAATGCCATGACCTATTTGCTGGCCGGCGAGGTTTTCCCCATCCACATTCGCGGCAAAGGCGCCGGTTTTGCCGCCTCGTTCGCCAAGTTGGGGGCCGTTTGCACCGCCTTTTTTTTTCCGATTCTGCTCACCAATGTCGGCACGCAATATTTGCTTTACATCCTGGTCGGCACATCGCTGGTCGGGGCGCTGGTTACCTGGGTTTTCAGGATTGAAACCAATGGCATAAATCTGGAAAATTTGGGTAAGACATAATCGCGTCGCAACCGCTCAGGCATGGCAAACGGGGTGCGGCGCCTGTCATCTCACAATTGATGCAAAGGAGATAGGATCATGAAGCGTTCACATCTCATTTTTTTGTTGCTCATCCCGGCAATCATGTTTTTAGGAATCGGCAATGTTGCCGCGCAAACAGACAACCCGCCCAAAACCGTTGTCGAAGTCTGGCCCCAAATCGATGCGCCGCCGCCGGTGGTGCTCAACAGCGTTACCGTGGATCCGGCGACCACGGCATTTTTAATTCTGGATATTGAACAACTAACCTGCAACCCGCAGCGCCGGCCGCGGTGCGTAACATCGGTGCCGGCCATTGCGGCTTTTCTGAAAAACGCCCGCGCCCATCACATGCCGGTTGTTTACAGCCTGACCAGCCGGGGCACGCCGGATACCATATTGCCGGGCGTCACTCCGCTGGCCGGC
>JGI11705J14877_10001793_pt1 | contig 11948 bp, 10 predicted proteins | sample Etolaghawater15m_FD_14877 | JGI IMG/M metagenome (IMG submission 14877) | reverse complement strand
AGCGCCGTTGTGCGTCTCATGGACCTGGGGATCGACCCATTCCTGGTCTCTTCCTCCCTCATTGCGGTGATGGGACAACGGCTCGTCAGAAAAATCTGTGAGTCCTGCAAAGCGCCCGATACTTTACGTCCCGAACAATTGGAGGAAATACGGCCCTGAAGGAAGGGTATCACGTCATGAGTTTTGACGGCATACAAAAAGCCCTTGAGGGAGTGACCACCATTGAAGAGGTGTTTCGCGTGGCCCCGCCGGAGATCACATCTGATCCCCAAACCCCTGACACGGACGTTCCAGCCCAGGAAGATTCGATACCGAAAGATCAGGCTCCCTTTGAAGATGAATGCCTGCTTACCACCGACTGCCCCACAAGAATCCTCGTGGTTGATGACAATCTCGTTGTGCTGAAACTGCTCCGGCATCTGTTGGAATCAGAGGATTATCTGGTTATCACGGCAGAAAACGGTGTGGAAGCCTTGAAATTGGCGTCCACTGAAAACCCCGACCTCATCGTGACCGATTATGTCATGCCCGAAATGGACGGGGTCATGCTGATCAAAAAGCTCAAAAGCCAGCAGGAGACTCGCGCCATTCCCATTATGATGCTGACGGCGAAGGATGAGGAGGAATCGGAGCTGGAAGGGCTGGACGCGGGAGCCGACGACTACCTCACCAAACCCATTGCGCGCAAACGCTTTCTGGCAAGGGTTGCAAGGCTGCTCAAACGGTCAAAATAGCACGCCGATCATCAGAATGTCTTGTCGCTTTCCGAAATAGTGTTGATGGCCGAATCCAGCCAATCCATGGCCTTCTGAACCGAGTCCCTGTAGGCCCCATCCTTGCTGGCCGCCATAAAATCGTGTTCCATGTTTCTGACATCCATCAAAAAGGCCAGATCGTTTCTGTCTCCATAACGCGACAGCCCTCTTACGGCGACACGGAGATGTTTCAGGCTGGCCTCCCTGAACCCTTTTTCCCTTTTTGCCTTGTAGATTTCGGATCCGGGATTGCCGTAGGTTTTAACGGCGCTTTTCAAAACCGTATGCCCAGGAGGCCTTCCGATCAGCGCCAGAAATATGTAGCATTCCCGCTCCAGGCTCAACAAAAACCGCGGTGGAATATCATATTCGGCCTTACCCGTCCGCAAAGCGTTCAGAAGATTTTCATGAATGGTTCTGATCTTCTGAAAAAATGCGTCGGTCTGGTTATCGATAGCATCGCCCGCGGCCTTCACCGCTTCCGGGCTCAAACCTTCCCGGACCAGAAGCACTTCTTCAGGGGTAATTTCGATATCGTTGTGAACTTCTTTGTTGTATTTCCGAAGCAGAACATTGGCCAGTATGAGGGCGTTCCGATCCGAAAAAAGAACCTCATAGGGCTTTCGGCAGAAATCTTCCAGCAAGAGCGTCAGAGCCGCTGGTGACTGCTGCATCTCCGAAATCAAAGACTGAAGGGAATTTAGGAATGCAACGCGGTCCCTGCGACTCAAGGTTTCTTTTAAATAATGCCACAAAAACCCAAAAACCTTTACCCCGTATTTGGCCATAAGAGGAATGTTCTTTTCGAAGGAAGCCCTTATGAAGTTTCCCGAACCATCAAAACATCCTTTCAGCAGGTCCAGGAGCACTTTCGCCTCATCAACCGATATTTCGAGATCTCTTGCAATCGTCTCATAGTCCTGAGCTTCGAAATCGATGGGCTTTTGTGCCATTTCCCTGACCTTCTTTTTGGTCAACACACGCTTTTTGAAATAACCCACCATGCTCTGAAGCTTTTGGGACAGCACTTGCCCCAAGGAACCTTCCTGATCATCTTCAGCTTCAGTATCATGCCGGTTTAAGGCAATTTTTTCAAAGACATCGTCACGCACCTCTCGAAGGCGCATTTCAACAGATTTGAGCACTTCCGTCTCCGCCCGCTGACTGACTGGACCCCTATCGGTAGAATCCAATAGATGGGACACTCTCATCAACCGTGCATTTAAATTCCCGGCGCTCACCAGGGAAAAATCATTGCCATAAACGCTGTCCATGGTCTGAGCAAGTTGCTGAGGAGAGCTGCCCAGGCGCTGTGCGATCATGCGCACCACTTCACTTTTTTCCGGCGTAAAAGACTCATCATCGTTACCGACGACCAACCGCCTCAGGCTGTTGACCTCAACGGGTGGTTTCCGAAGTTTTTCTCGAACGTTTTTAAATGCAAAGAGTGCATCATAGGCACTGACATATTGCTCCAGCGCATGGTTCCCCTCCGGCTGTTTCAGCAACCCGCGCAATTTCTGGACAAGGGCCTGTATGCTTTCGGCTTTGAGACCGTTGGCAGCGGCCAAAAGTGTCAAGTTTGGGTCGGGTTCTCCCGTGTCATTATAAACCACGGAAAAGGAACCATCTTTCCCATCCCCACCGCCTGAAAGGGGTACTTTGGCCTGGTAGGAACCGAAGAACCGTCCCGCCGCCTGAAGGGTGGTCCACATTAGATCACGATCTCGCTGCTGCCATTTCCCCAGCGTAAAACAGATGGAATTGATATCCAGGGACGGGAAACGTTCGAAGGCCGCCTTCAGTTTACCCGGCAGATGACTCATGGTAATGCCTTTGCGGTTCGCAAGGGCCTTTATGATGGGGATATCGGCGTGAAATCCCTCGCAGGCAACAACATAATCCACACGCTCAAAATCGAATTTTTCATCGGGCATCCTCATACCGCGATACCGAATCAGAACATTGCCGTTGCGTTCGCTCATTTCATGGATTTTGGTCAGCATATCGATGATGGGCGCCACGTCCTCCGCCCTCACCGCTTTCACCCCATGCAATTTAATTTTGGAAAGGAACTGGGCCAGAAAATAAACAAAGTCCACCAGAACAATGCGCCACAAATCCATCAGCGCCTGTTCTTCACCCAGAGGATCCGTCGAAAGGCCATCCCCGCCGTAAGCTCCACCCCGCTCACGCTGGTCAATCCCCCCGAGCTGTTCAAACAGCTTCTGGGCTTCTTCGTCCAGCACCAGGCCTTTTTTGGTTGTATCACCCAAAACGATTCTCCAATCAACGGAAATATTTAATTATCCCAAACAAGACGCTTTCTAACGAGTAACCACCTGTAACCCTTGGGATAAGGATATGCAAGTTATTTTTACCAATACCCAACTCGAGAGTCAACAAATGAACGAACACTTTGCCAAACAGCAACGCGTGTGTTAGATGGGCCATGAAAGGAGCACCTACCATCATGCACCCAAACAACAAAAACCACCATGCCCTCCTGAAATGGCCCAAACTCGTAGAGGGCGTACTGATCGAACGGTACAAACGGTTCATGGCCGACGTCAAGTTGCGGAACCACCATGTGGTGACCGCCCACTGCCCCAACTCGGGCAGCATGAAAGCATGCTGTGAACCGGGGCGAACGGTCTACCTCTCCCGGCACAACAAACCTTCCCGCCGACTGAAGTACACCTGGGAAATGATTCAAATGGAAAACTCGCTGGTAGGCGTCAATACCATGGTGCCGAACCGGCTTACCGAAGCCGCCATTATTGCGGGTGATGTGCCGGAATTATCCGGCTATGAGAAGGTTCGAACCGAAGTCAAATACGGGGAGAACTCCCGCATCGACATTCTTTTGGAAAAAGGGAAAAACCGCTGCTTTGTGGAGGTCAAAAATTGCACGTTGGTAAATGAGGGCATTGCCTGCTTTCCCGATGCCGTGACATCGCGGGGCCTGAAACATTTAGTCGAACTTCAAAACCAGGTGACGCAGGGCGATCGTTCGGTAATGTTTTACCTCATTCAAAGGATGGATGCGAACCGCTTTGAACCGGCGGACCATATCGACCCGGCTTACGGAAAAGAATTGAGAAAGGCGGTTTCAAACGGCGTGGAAATACTGGTCTATGATGTGAGAATGGACCTTGAAGGGATTCAGTTGAACCGGCCGCTACCCTTTGAATTGTAACAGGGCCTTATAAAGCCCCTTCCAGATCTTCAAACTGATCCTCGATCCGGTAGAGCATCTGGTCCAGTTCATCCAGCCGTCGCGCCAGAAGATTTTCCCGTGCCTCCTCTTTCAGTTCTGAGAGTTTATGCACATAGGGACCGATCAGATCTTTCACCTCCGATGGGGATTCGGGATGATCCAAAATGGTCACCATGGTGTCAATCAACTCGTAAAAAGAAGGCTCTTTTTTCAAAACTTCCCCATAATTCAGCCGCCGCAATAATTCAACCAGACGCGGAAACCGTTTTTCAAAGGGCACTTCAAAAAAGGGGATCACACGAATATCGATCTGCATAAACTGGCTCATTTTTACCTCCTCATTCAATCCAATTCGGATTTCAACTGTTTTGCCATAATCCGCTCGTAGAGAGGCGGCACCAGCCGGCTCATCCACCAGGTGATTTTGCCCACCGGTGTCAGCACCAGAAGATCTTTTCGTTTAAGAGCCCCCTTGTANATGATATCCGCCACCCTGTCAGGGGTCTGCTGCCCCCCGACCCGTGACTGTGGGTGGTGTGTCACACACCCGTCGGCACCGAGAGCCCGCGTCTGAAGGTTGGTCTCAACAAACCCNGGGCAGACGACCATCACATGGGCCCCGGTATCCCTGATCTCGGTACGAAGCGATGTAAAAAGGCCGTGAAGGGCATGTTTGCTGGCGCTGTAGCCGGTTCGGCCCAAAAGGGGTGCAATGCCGGCGATGCTTTCATTCACGATAATCAGTCCTCTTCTTTCAATCAGGCTACGAATGGCCGCTTTGGTGCAGTAAAGAGAACCAAAAAAATTGACCGCCATCACCTTTTCAAACACTGCGATATCCGTATCCACAAAAGCGCTTCGTTGGGTAATACCCGCGTTGTTCACCAGAACGTCAATGCCACCGAAGTGCTCGAGAATCCTCCCAATGGCCATTGTGCAGGCATTCTGTTTCGCCACATCGCAGGGAATGCTCAGGCATCGGGCACCGATGTCACGCAGCTTCGACTCCGCCCTCTCAAGACCTGTCGCATCCATATCCAGCAACCCGATATGGGCGCCTGCCCTGGCAAATCTTCTGCACACCGCAAAACCGATACCGCTGGCAGCCCCTGTCACCACAACCACTTTGCCCCTAAAACCGGTCCGGATTTTTCCATTTGCCGCCATCCGTCCTCCGTCTTCCGTCATCTGTTTTTTATCCTTCCTGCAGGGCGGGCAGCGGGCGCCGTGTGAAGATAAAAGCGGTAATCAAACCGGCAACAATATGCCAGATCCCCCACCAGGCCACCAAAATGGCCATCCCCCCCAGGCCGCCGAAAAAATTAAACACCAGCACAAGTCCCAGCGCCGAATTCTGAATGCCCACTTCAATGCAGACGGCCCGGCAGTCCTGTTCCGCCAGACCGGCTGCGCGGCCGGACCAGTATCCCAGGTTCAACGCCAGTGCATTGTGAAGCAAGACGATCAGCATCACCAATCCCACCACCTGAAGAAAAATAGTCCAGTTGGCGGCAAGAGCACCTAAAACGATAACGATGAAGAAAATCAGGGAGAATATTTTAAAAGGTTTTCGCACTTTGCCCGCGAGAAATGGGAAATAGCGGCTCAAGGTCAAACCGGCAACCAGAGGAACCCCCAAAATCAGAAAGATGGTCGTAAACACATCCATGGGGCTGAGGCTGACCGCTTTCAAAATCGCCGCCGTATCGGGGTTGAGGCTACCATAGAGCGAGAGGTTGAGCGGCGTCATAAAGATCGCCGCGGCAGTGGAGACAGCCGTCATGCTGATGGAAACCGCACAATTGCCCTTTGCCAGATACGTCATGATATTGGAAAGATTCCCCCCCGGGCAGGATGCCACCAGAATCATGCCCAATGCAATGGACGGTTGAGGTCGAAGGGCAAGGGTCAGCAGAAAGGTCGCGGCCGGCAAGAGAACAAACTGAGCAATCAATCCGATCCCGGGAGCCTTGGGGGAAACAATGATCCGTTTGAAATCATCCAACTTCAGGTCCAGGGCCACCCCGAACATCATGAGCCCGATGGCCGCGTTGATCACAAACATCCCCTGTGGATTGAAATTGAGCCGGATCTGATCTACTGCCGCTACATCCATTCCTATCCCTCCCGGTTTACGGAGTATCCATGTCTCTTTTAGAATTTTTTTCCGTTATGCTTCTTCAAAAGTCTTGTGACTGTCAAGAATATTATGTAAAAAGTTGAAGCATTATGAATTCTCTATCCGTTCACAGGAGCGACCCATGACAGTTTCACAGAAAGATAATGATCATATCACAAACGGAGGCGAGATCATTTCAAGAATGCTTGCCGCCGAAGGGGTTGAAACCGTATTTGGCATACCAGACAGTTCAATTTCTTCATTGTGCGCCTCTTTTAAGTCCAACGGCATACAACTGATCTCGCCGACCCATGAAACCAACGCCATGCACATGGCCGGTGCCTATGCCCGGATCACGGGAAAATTGGGGGTCTGCATTGCGGGCAGAGGGCCCGGTTTGGCCAATGCCTTGAGCGGCATTGCCGTTGAAAATGCTGAGGGTCACCGCGTTCTGCTCATATCCAGCGCCGCCCAGGTTAGCGATTCTCCTGCCAATCCTAAAGGGGTTTATCGGTATCTGCCACAACTGGAAGCCACTCACCCCATCACCAAATGGAACAGTGCGATCCCCTCTGTCGAGAAAATCAGTAACGTCATGTGCACCGCATTTCGCATGTCTCACACCGGCAGGCCCGGCGTTGTTCATGTCGATATTCCTGAAAACATCATGAATATGGGTTGCCCGTTTGACCCCTCATGGATACGCGACCCCGCGTCCTATCGGTCCCTGGACCCAATAGCGCCCCTTTCGGCGCAGGTTGAACAAGCGGCAGACATGCTGGCGCACGCAAAATTCCCGCTGATTCACGCAGGCACCGCGATCATTCACGCAAAGGCTCATGAGGAACTGATGGCGCTGGCGGCGCTGCTTGAAGCCCCGGTCAGCACCAGTTGGGGCGCACGCAGCGCCATGGATGAACGCCTGGCACAATCCATCCCCATGATTTACCTCTCCACCACTACAGAACTCAGAAACAAGGCCGATGTGGTGCTGGCGCTCGGAAGCCGTATCGGGGAAACGGACTGGTGGGGAAAGCCCCCTTACTGGGCTCGGCCGTCCAGACAAAAACTGATTCAGGTGGATCTGGACGCGTCGGTTTTCGGTTTCAACAAACCTGTTAATCTGGCCATCCAAGGGGATGTGAAAGTGTTCATGAAAGAAATCATAAAAACCCTCGAAAAGCGCAAACCGGAAATGAACCTGGAAGACCGCCGAAAACAAACAAACGAATTCCAGGAATCGTGCCGGGCCAGGCGCCGCCAACTGGACAAACACCTGTCAGATGGCGGCACCCCCATGGCATCGGCCCATGTGCCTCACATCTGCCAGAAAATTTTTGAAGATGACGCCATTGTGGTCATTGACGGGGGCAATACCTCCATCTGGGGGCTTTTCTTCCACCAGGTGAAAACGCCCAACACCATTGTGGGAACGCCCAAGATGGGGCATCTGGGGGCCGGGGTCTCTCAGGCTCTGGGCGCAAAAGCGGCCGATCCGGCCCGTCAAGTCTACTGCATCATCGGTGACGGGGCCATGGGGTTTCACCAGCAGGAAATTGAAACCGCTGTTCGGTACAATTTACCGGTCATTTACCTGGTCCTTTGCGACAAGCAGTGGGGTATGGTGAAAATGAACCAGCTATTTACCCTCAAACCCATCAAGACCCTTGTTATGAAAACCTTGAGTTCAACAGAATCCATCAATGCGGATATTGGGGAAACCCGTTTCGATGAACTGGCGGAAGCCATGGGCGCCTTCGGTCAGCGCGTATCGGACCCCAAAGCCCTGGGTGGCGCCATTCAAAATGCTCTGGATTCCGGCCGATGCTCCGTCATTCATATTGATGTAGACCCCGTAAAACACATGTGGGCGCCGAACCTTAAAGACTTTAAGGACCTGCATGCGGAACCTGCCGGATAACCCCAACACCTCAGCGGAGAAAAATTTATGACAGCGCAGAAACAAAAAAACCCGGTTAAAATGACCCCCAAAACCGTCCTGGTGACCGGCGCTTCCGGGTATCTTGGAAAACACCTGATTCACGCACTGGCCAAAGATTCTGAAGGGATCAAAAGTATTATTGCCGCCGACATCCGGGAACCCGCTCCCGAGACCCGGGAAAAGAATATTACCTATCTGAAAGCGGATGTTCGTTCCCTTGAAATAGGCCGGATCATTAAAACCCATTCGGTGGACACCATTGTGCACTTGGCCACCATCGTGACACCCCCCAAGGGAAGTTCCAGGGACCTAGAGTATTCTGTTGACGTGATCGGGACTCAGAATGTTTTAAACGCCTGCATCGAAAATCGGGTGGAAAAGATTATCGTCACCAGCAGCGGCGCGGCCTATGGCTACTATGCCGACAACGCCCCTTTGCTGACAGAAGATGACCCCATTCGGGGGAACAGGGAATTTCCTTACTCACACCACAAACGGCTGGTGGAGGAGATGCTGGCGGAATATCGGGCCCAGTATCCCCAGTTAAAGCAGATCATATTCCGCCCCGGCACCATCCTGGGCGAAAACGTTTCCAACCAGATCACCAACCTGTTTGAGAAAAAAATTGTTCTGGGCATCAAAGGGGCCGAGTCCCCTTTTGTGTTTATCTGGGATCAGGATGTGGTTAACTGCATCAAAAAGGCCATTCATGAAGGCAAAGAAGGCATTTACAATCTGGCAGGGGACGGAACGCTGACCATGAAACAGATCGCCGGCATTCTGAAAAAACCCTATGTGGAAGTCTCAGACACCCTGCTGGAAAAGATCTTTGGATTGTTCCAGAAAATCCGGGGGGTTCAATCAGGAGTCAAAAAATCGATTCCCGCCATCATCGGTCCGGTCATCATGAACTTTCAGCTGGTTCAGGACATGCTCACGGGCATTTTGCCCAGAAGCGTCCATCCCCTTGTTGAGAAGCTCCATAAAACGCAGAATCAGCTTGGCCAGATACTTCCGGATCATATGGGGCCGCTGTTTGAACTGCTGGACGACAATCTTCCGCCCTATGGCCCGGAACAGGTGATTTTTCTGAAATACAGACCTGTCCTCAGCAACCGGAAGCTGAAAAAAGAGTTCGGCTACACCCCCCTTAAAACCAGTGAAGAGGTCTTCAGATTTTACCTGGCTCACAAGAAAATGGCATAAAGGACGATTGATTATGAAAATTCCGAAATTCCCAAAAGTTTCCCAGAAGCAAGAGACCATCAAAGGTGGGGGGATTGTTTCCAGAATCCTTGCTGCCGAAGGCATTGACACGGTCTTCGGTATCATTGACGGCTCTTATTTCGGTCTCTATTCGACCCTCAAGCCCAACGGCATCCGGCTCATTACCCCCAGACACGAATCCGATGCCGTGCACATGGCCGGTGCCTACGGGCGGCTGACCGGGAAGCTCGGGGTGTGTATCGCCAGCAACGGACCCGGAGTGGCCAACGTCCTGCCCGGCATTGCCCTTGAAAATGCGGAAGGAAACCGCATCCTCTTAATTACCAGTACCCGGCGAGAAGGGATCAGCTATCCCGACCGGGGCGGAACATTTCAGTATTTTCCCCAGGTGGAAGCCACTCACGCCATCACCAAATGGAGCTGCAATGTTACAACGCATGCCCGAATCGCCGAGATCCTTCAGACCGCTCTGCGCAAAGCCCGAATGGGAAGGCCCGGTGTGGTGCATATCGACATTCCTGAAAATATCATGAGCACCCACTACGACCTGAACCCCTCATGGTTTCGTGCACCTGCAACCTATCAGACACAACATGCAATGCCCGCGGTTCCAAACCAGGTGGAGACAGCGGCCCGAATGCTCTCCGGCGCAAAACTGCCCATGATTCATGCGGGCGGGGGAGTTGTTCACGGGCAGGCGTTTGCGGAACTTCAAACCCTTGCAAAACTGCTATGCGCCCCCGTCACCACCAGCTGGAGTGCCAGGTCAGTGATTGATGAACGCCTGAAGGAGTCCATTCCCATGATTTACCGGGATGTTGGTCGCCAGCATCCGCAATGATGCTGACGTGGTTCTGGTACTGGGGTCCAGACTGGGCGAAACCGATGGCTGGGGGGCCTCACCCGCCTGGACGGCTTCCCAAAAGTTCATTCAGGTGGACCTGGACCCTGAAATATTGGGTTCCAGCAGAGCTGCCGAACTGACGGTTCAGGCGGATATAAAGGTCTTTATAGCTGCCCTGATAGAGGAATTGCACAAAATGACAGGGCCCAGTCATCTTGAAGAACGCATCAAAAAAATCTCCACCTATCAAGAGGCCTGCGACAAGATCCGGGAAAAACTGGATCGACAGCTGAATGACACCAACGCACCACTCAATCCGGCACTGGTTCCTCACATCTGCCAGGAAATTTTTGACGAAGACGCCATTGTGGTCATTGACGGGGGCCGAACCACCGCCTGGGGTCATTTTTTTCATGAGGTCCGTGTTCCCAATACCCTTGTGGACGCACCCCACATGGGATACCTGGGCTCCGGATCACCCCATGCCATCGGCGCCAAAGCAGCCTTTCCGGACCGGCAGGTCTACGCCATCATGGGGGACGGGGCCATGTGCCTGAGCCAGAGAGAAATTGAAACCAGCATCCGCACTGATTTGCCGGTTATTTTTATTGTGCTCAGCGACAACACCATTAGCCCGGTTAAACCGGATCCCTTTTCTTTTTTGAAATTTCAAAGGCAAACGGGAAATCCTGAAAAAATGGGCGAACACAAATGGAATACCCGTTTTGATTTGATAGCCCGGGCCATGGGCGCCATGGGAGAACGGGTTTCCGATCCGGCGGGTCTTAGAAGCGCTCTCAAACGCGCCATTGATTCGGAAAAATGCGCCGTCATCCATGTGGATGTTGACCCGGTTAAACATGCATCGCTTTCTGAAGGACTAAAGCGTTAACCCATCTGGAAAACCATGGAATCCTATTTGAACCTTGATATGCTTCAGAAAAAGTTCGTGGCCATGAAGGACTGGATTGTCTCCAACGTCTTCATCTGGGACAACCTGGTCCACTTGCTGATCCAGGGGTCGGTCTTGCTGGGCGCCTGGATTGTCGGAACCCTTCTGGGCCGCTGGGTCCGCAACATCATCAATGCGCGCATAAAGGAATCTTCCCTCAGGAGCAGACACGCCAGCGGCTTTCTGAATCGGTTTATCGGCCTCTTGCCCCTGATCTTTACCGTATTTGTGGTCTGGCTGTGCATACAAGGCGTTAAAGGAATCGGGTACAAAACCTTTTTTATGGAGCTGGTCTTAAACCTGACCATCGCCTGGATCGTCATTCAACTGGCCACATCCGTTATCCTCGATCGGTTGTGGTCCAAGATCATCGCCCTGGTCTGCTGGTTGCTGGCGGCGCTCAATATCCTCGGTTTTCTCGACCGGACCGTTTCACTCCTGGAAGATATCGGGTTTACGGTGGGCGACGTCAGGCTGACACTTTTGTCCATCATCAAGGCCGTAGTGGTGCTGTTCATCCTCCTTCGGGGCGTCAGATGGGCCAGCGGAAAACTCGAGCGCAAGCTCTCCTCCGTGTCCGAACTGACCCCATCCACCCGCCTGATGCTCACCAAGAGCCTTAACATTACCATGATCGCCCTGGTAACACTGGTGGCTTTAAACAGCGTGGGGATCGATCTGTCGGCGCTGGCCTTTTTCGGCGGTGCCGTGGGCGTGGGTGTCGGGTTCGGACTTCAGAAAATTGTCGGCAATTTCGTGAGCGGCATCATTTTGCTTTCCGACAAATCCATTAAGCCGGGGGATGTCATACAGATTGCGGATATGTATGGTTGGATCAAACACATGGGGGGGCGCTATGTTTCAATGGTCACCCGGGATGAAAAAGAAA
>JGI11705J14877_10001789_pt1 | contig 11963 bp, 10 predicted proteins | sample Etolaghawater15m_FD_14877 | JGI IMG/M metagenome (IMG submission 14877) | reverse complement strand
GCCCGCCGGCGTTGCGCGCCGGCAGCTCGTAGAAGGTGCCGTGACAATTGAGCAGGTCGCGTTCTGTCGCCACCTCGCGACAGACCCGGGCAGCCGCCAGATCTGCTGCGGGTGTCACGTCCTTGCGCGGCTCGGCGTAGAGTTCGAGTTCATAGATCCGTACGTATCCCGTGTCCGAGGAGACGAGGCGGAAACGCTGTCCTTTGACTGGCTCGTCGAAGTTGACGGCACGCGTCACCAGTCGATTGCCCGCGATGACTCCGCCGGGGATATCGACCCACTTTCCCTCGGCTTCTACTTGGAGTCTGGCGTTGGCCACCATGGTGCCACTGCCCTTCTCGTAGCCGCTGACAATCCGCGCACATGCAATGTCCTTCACCGTCCCCAGGTCGAGCACAATCCACTTCTCGCCCTCCCGGGCCGACACCCAACGCGATTTCTCCGTCGCCTCGCCGTCCACGGCGTTGGCCGCTGCGTACTCGCCGTGGGCGGAACTCACGGTCACGTCGGCCCCGAAGGCCAGGTTCGGCTGATCGTCCTTTTCGGGCGCAGCCGTCGGCGTGGGCTTGTGCGTGCCCTGTGCCGCGTATGCCGGATTGGCAGGGATACGGAACCGCTGACCATTCTCGACCAGCACGACCGACGCAGCGTCCACCTCCAATACACCCGCCGGTGGCGCGCCGGCCAGGACAGCGCCTCGTCCGTCCGGAGCATCAGCCTTCCTGAGCTTCAAGTCCCCGTCCAACTCGTAGTACCCCACTTCCGCCCCCGTTGCGGTATCGACGGCGACGACTCCCATGGTGCGCCTGTCTCCGCCAAGGCAGCGCACGATGCCGCCGCACGAGGCCGTGGTGCCGACCCTCGCGAGGTCCGCAAACATCGTGTCTGGTTCGCGGGGTCTATCGTCGTTCTTCCGGTACTGAAAATGCACGCTGACACCCTCCCCTGCCCTGTCCGCTCGCACGCGAATCCACGCCCCCCGATCCTCGGGGCCAAAGATGTGGGACACGCTACTGTTGGCCGGCACGGTCACCCGACGAAGCTCGGCCCACTGACCGTTTCCCTGGCGGTCGACGTCGAACACAAACGTAACCGGCGCCTCGGTGGAGTGTGCCATCCAGACCATCCGATGCTCGTAGCCGTCGAACAAGTACGGATCGCTCGGGACACCGGCCTCCACATCTTCCCGGAGCCACACGGAGCCGCGGCCGATGACGGCCCCCAGATGGTCCAGTGTGCTCGGCTCGACGAACCACAGGTTGGAGTTCGACTGCCCGGGAGCACCGTGGCGACTCTTGAGCGGACGCGTGTTCAGAAACTCCTTCTGGGCCGAGTCATCACACCCCAGCACAATCCGGTCGTCCCAACGGCAGAAATCGCCCACCACCTTCAGGTAGTTCGAGCGGGGCGCGATACCCGCGGACGACCGCTGCGAGAACGTCTTGGGGAATCGCCAGAACGTGCCGTGCATCGTGCCCAACATGGCGTCCTCGCCGATGTCGCGCGTGCGCGGCCACTCGGTGTTCCATCCATGCGCACCGTCGTAGCTGTGACTGCCTTTGGGCAATCGATACGTCGTCCATGTCCCACCGTCGAGCAACATGAGGAGCACGGATCGGTGATCCCACCCCAAGGCCCAGACCGGGTCGCTGTCAACATTTGTGTTGCCGCTCAGGTCTCCGGCCCCCCGCACTTCCGTGAACTGGTTGCGACGCACAAGCTGCCAATCGCCGTTGCTCCGCCATTCCGCCAACGCCCCGGACGTAGTCGCTGGATCGGTGTGCGCCCGTCCGCCGCGCTCGCCGTTGTTGGAGTAGATCAGCCGTCCCTGGCCGCTATAGAGCCCTTTCCCATGGTATCCGGGCAGCTTGCTGTGAGGCGTGTCAGCCGGCAGATCGAATCCTTCCGTATTGCCCACATTGCCATCCCGGATCAGCTCCTTCACCGCCAGTGTGTGGACGTTGATCTCGTACAACCCCTCCTCCATCGTCGCCATGTAGATCATGTTCGCCGAGTCTGTCAAATGACGCGCCGCCCCGGTCAGCCGCCCCGGCATCACCTTCCACGGGATCGTTCGTACCGTGCCGTCGGCACCGATCACGTGGTACCCGATGAAGAGCTGCTGCGATTCCGTGTGGATCATGCGATTCGCATGCGTGCCCCCGGAACTCTCCGGGCGCACGATCTGTTCGAGTTCCGGCGTGATCTCGTAGAGCCTGTCACTCGACCCCTTGATCAAGTGCGGCCCGTAGGTGATGACCCACAGTCGACCGGCCCATGGCACGACGGCGCCGGTCCCGCATTCTCCCTCGTTGTTATACATCGCCAGATGCGGGTAGATCCCGCTGACGCAACGCTTGCCCGCGGCAGCAACCTGAACGGCGCCCGCGACGAACACTGACAACCAAAGAGACAGGATCTTCATCGTACCACTCCTCAGATCTCGATCTGTGCAACCGTCTCCCGCAGGGCCGCGAGACGCTGTTGGATGTTTGCCTTGCTGACAGGGCCGGCCTCACATCTCCTCGCCCATCCCGCCGTCATCTTCCTCGGCGCAGAAGATCAACTCGCCCGTAGCCTTGTCCCAGCGCCGTTTGCGGTCGTCCAGACGATGTGTGTTGTGGCAGTCCATGCAGACTTTCAGCTCTTCGCTCAGCTTGCAGTCTGCAGGGAGCTCTTCGTTCTTGTGGCAAGGGAGGCAGGAGTCGTTGATCTCCGCGGACGGGTACATACGGTCCGGAGGAACTTTGCCGCTCTCATCTTCGCTGTGGGGGATTGACGCCCCGTGGCAACGTACGCAACCGAAGCCCGCGATGCGATGGCCTTCGGCAAAAGGGTCGAAGCCATAGTTCAGGTGGCAATCGAGGCAATACTGGTTGTTGGCTGGCGCGGGAGGGGCGGGGGAAGCGGAATCCGGGCGGCCCGGAAGATCCCCGGGCGACGCCAGACAGGGCGGCGGCGCACGATCGGGGAAAAGGCCCGTCAGAGCCAGCCCCACGACAGCCAAGAGCACGATAGCCGGGACAAAGGAGCGGGGGCCGGACTGGTCTGTTGTCATGCTCACGCCGTGTTGCTGCCGACTACGCGGATGTTACACGTACTGCCACTCGCGCAGCCACTCGTAGTCTTCCGGCAGGTTCGCCCACATCTCGCGGCCCGCTTCCTCGAGCTCATGCCGTTCGGCCGCGGCGAGTTCGCGTCGCTCCTTGATCGCCGCGGCCATGTTATCCACCTGCTCAACACTGGCAAGACCGGGGATCGGAGCGGTGATGGCCGGGTTCGCCAGGATGTTGCGTATGGCGAGACGTGCGCGGCGCGCCTTTTCTTCGTCGTCTTCTGCCTTGGCGAACAGCGATGCGTTGCCGAACGGCTTGATGCCGAATGTGCCGATGTTGTGTGCCCGAACAGCGTCGAAAAGGCTGTCCTTGGGCAACTCCTCAGACGCAGCAGTGTAGGGAAACAGAAGGACCTGGAAGTGCTCGGGATATGTTTCAGCCAGGCGTTTGAGCCACGGGCGGCCGTGCGACGACACCCCGGTGAAACGCGCCTTGCCTTGCTCTTTGGCCTTGGCGAAGGCCTTGATGAACTCCTGCTCCTCGGCTTCCGAGTGTTTGCCGGGCGTGCTGGCAACAAGTCGCCAGACATCAACGTAATCCACCTCGGAGCTCTTCATCCCCTCTTCCAGCTTGGCCAACAGCGCGTCCGCCGTTCGGTACTTGGCGTCGCGCGGGCATTCCGGCCACATGGCGAATCCCAGGTACATCTTGTCCCGACGCCCTTTCAGAGCCGGCCCGTACACAGACACCTCGGCCTTGGTGCAGGCGTCCACATAGTTGATGCCGACCTCCATGCAACGCGTCAGTACGTCGTACCGGTTCTTCCGCAGTGCATCGAGAGCGACTCCCGGCCCGGGCTTGCTGACGCCCGGTATCTTCTCGCCGGTCACCTTGTCGACGCCTTTCCAATGCCCGCCGAGGCTAACGGCCGAGATCCACAGTCCCGTCTTCCCGAGAAGCCGGTAATCCATGTCGGCATTGTGGCTGCGAGTCTTCATGATCTCCTCATCGTCCGCAGCCGTCGCCACGAAGTTACCTCCCAAGCCGGCCGCCACGCCCCCTGCTACCGCCGCGCTGTTGCGCATGAAGTCACGTCGTCCAATCTTGCCGTCCATGTTTCCGTCTCCTCTGTCAGATGTCGAACCGGGCACCAGTCGCCTCTCCGCACTCCAGCAAATGCGCGCGAGACTTCCCCAACGCCTTCATGCGTTTGGTCAGTTCGTCGCCTTTCGGCAGCCCGCCCTGACTGCCACAAACCGTCACCCCGCCGCCGACGTCGCCGAGAAGCTGTGCATACGCCTGGTAACCCGTCGTGCAGACGCTGAATGCGTTGAGCTTGAGCTTGTTCTTGGCCAGCAAAGCCTGTAAGCCGTTCGCCCCAGGCCGTTCAGCCACGTCTTTCAGATGTATGCAACCGCGGAAGGGACACCAGATATCGATGGCCTCGAATCCGAGGGCGGAGATCCGTTGGCAGGCGTCCTCGATGGGGAGCTTGGTAAACGCCACGCTCGAGGCGGACAGGCGCATGGTCCATTTCTCGCCTTCCACAACTGCACGTGATCGAGTGTGTGCGCCAGCCACCGCAAGCCCCCCGGTCAACGTTACCAGGAAAGACCGCCTGTCGGGTACGGCCTCCGGGACACTCATAACATCATACTCCATTGCACCAGCCTGCTCCGGTCCGGGACGGTGTCGACACTCGCGTCCAACGTCGTCCCTGAACAGTACGTCCCCGTCAGTGCATAGTCAAGAGCCTTCCCGATGTGACCGGCCTGTTCTGTTCTCGGTGACCCCGTGGCCAGCCATGGCCGGACTGGCCACGTGGCGCAGCAACCGTTTCAGAGCAACTCGTCCACGATATCGTGGACAGCGCCGGGCAGAATCCCCGCGGCCCGGGACAGATCGATAACCGTAAACCGCTCCCGCATCTGGTGACAGTGCAGCACGGCATCGACGAAGCGCTCGCGAGTACAGCCTATCCCATCGATCGTATGTGCACAGTCCGCGTCCCTCAGACATGCCTTCACTCTCCGTGCGCTGATATCACCGGCTCGCATGATCTCCCTGACCTGGTCCCACACGCCGGGCACACACAGGCGGTCCACGGCGCGCTGCGCCTGGTCACGTTTCCCGGCATTGTGCTCCTCGACGGCGCCGGACAAATCGCGCCAGTAACCGACGTCGGTCGGTTCAGTTCTAACCGCGAACACCGGCCGCTCCGATGCCAGCAACCGTTCATACAGAGCCGCGGCGAAGATCGTCCCTACACCGACCTGCCTGCCGTGGTAGTCATGCGGAATCCTCAGCACGTGGGCTGTCATGTCCAGTGTGTGCGAGATAAGGTGCTCCCCTCCCGAAGCCGGCTTGGACGTCCCGGCAACGGTCATGGACACGCCGGACCAGATCAGGGCGCTGAACACGGCTTCTATCGTGCCAGGATCGCGCTGCACAAGCCCGGCCGGATTGTCCAGATAGGCGGGTTCGAGGTCGCGGATCAACTCGGCACAGAGCGGGCAGTAGTACTCGTCAAAGAGCAAGTGGTTGATGCGCCAGTCCGTCATGCTCACGGGTTTGGCGACCAGATCGCCCAGTCCCGAGGCCGTCAGCCGGTACGGGGCACCCGCAATGACCGCCGGGTCTGCGACGATCGCAAACGGCACTGTGCCGGGGATCACCCGTTTCACACCATCGATCGAAGGGGCGATGTTGCGGGACGAGTAGCCATTCATCGATGCCGCGGTGGGCACAACCATGTATGGACGCGACAGGTCGGTCGCGACCCACTTGGTGAGGTCGTTCACGACACCGCTTCCGACGGCGATGAAAGCCTCTGGCACATAGTCTATCGCCTCCCGAAGCGCGTCTCTGGTGCGATCGTCGCACACCGGGGGCTCACGATCGCAGTCCGGCACGACACGTACGCTCGCCGTCATACCCGCCGCACGCAAACAGCCAATCACCTCGCGCCCGACGGCCCTGTACGTGCGCGCGTCCGCGACAACCGTGACGGTCTGCGCCCCGGTGTGCCGGGCCAACACCCCCGGCACTGTGACGACCGCATCATGCCGATACACGATCTCGCGCAAAGGGACGCTGTGCTCGCGTCCACACTCGCAGCGGAAAGTCTTCCCAAGTAAATCGGGCACGCTCACGTCAAAGCTTGAACTCCAGTTGGATTAGCTTGCCACCCGAAACCGGCAACGTCCGCGGCGGGTTCACGGGCTTTGCGGGAGCAGGAACGGAAGCGATGTCACGACAGGAAACTGCGCACACGCTCCGGACCAGTCCGAGCCCCAGCAACGTGGTCACCGTAAAGGACCCGCCATAGCTCAGCAACGGCAGAGGTAAACCGGTCACCGGTAGCAGACCGATCGTCATCGATATGTTCACGAATATATGTGTATACAGCAGCGTAATCACGCCCACACAAAGCAACCGGCCAAGACGGTCCGGCGCGCGCGCCGCGGCCCCGAGACCGATGACACAGAGTACGGAGTAGAGCAACAACACGACGCTGCAGCCCACGAACCCGGTCTCCTCCGCAATGACCGCGAAGATGAAGTCGGTCGGCGCAACCGTACGTGGCAGGTAGCCGAGCGCTTTCTGCGTGCCTTGCAGGAACCCTTTCCCGAACAGGCCGCCCGTCGAGACAGCGATTCGCGACTGAATTTCGTTCCAACCCTCGCCGTTGATGAACGACTCGATGCGTCTGAGTTGGTACTCGCGGACGCCCACTTCACTGAGGAACGTCCGCCACGTGTCGGTCTCCAAACCCAGGAATTCCGGCACAAACAGAATGGCAAGGACCAAGGCTACACTGACAATCCCCGTGACGGTCGCGGCCGTGAGCCACCGCGACGGAAAGAGCGCCATTGCAACCATGACCGACGCGGCCGGCACGAGCGTGAGGGACGCCCCTAGCGAGGGCTCGATCAGGATTAACAGGAACGGCACGACCACAATCAGACAGGCCAGTAACCCGTTCCTGTACCAGGGCACACCATCAGGACGTTCTGACAGCCACACGGCCAGGAAGTACAGGGTCGTCAGTTTGGCCAACTCGGACGGCTGAAATGTCACGCCAAAGAACGGCAACCAACGACGCGCCCCGTGTCTTTCCACTCCGATGAACAACACGAGCACAAGCAGAAGCAGTCCCACCAAGTACCCGGCGGACGCCGCGCGCCGGAACGCGTCGTAGCCAACGCGCCCAGCCATCGCATAGAGCACACCACCGAGAGCCACCCATACGACTTGTTTGGGCCACGGCGAGAGCACGGCCCATTCCGGACCGACGTGTCCCGTGCTGTAGATGAACAGCACCCCGGTCGACGCCAACATGCAGACAACCAGGTCGAGAACAGTGGAAGCAGCATTGCTGCGGGGCCCGCAGTTGACGGTGTCAGTTGGCATGGTCCAGTTTCCTTCCGATGCCAACGTGAGCAAAGACCTCCATTTCGGGGACGATCTCCTGACTGAACACCCCTTCCATCAGCCGTTTGAGCCGAGGGGCTGCAGTTCTGCCGCCGGACTCACCGTCTTCGACGATCATGGCCACGGCATATCGCGGCGCGTCGGCCGGCGCAAATGCACACATCCACGCGTTCTTCCGCCTGTTATCGCGCGGACCGACCTCGGCCGTGCCCGTTTTGCCGCACATGCGGACGTCGGAAAGCCGTGCAGCCTTCGCTGTCCCGCGCTCTCCGTGGATCACGTCCTCCATGCCGGCGCGGATAAGCGCGATGACCTGCGGGGCCCACCGCATATCGCTTGCGATCTCAGGAGCCATACCGTCCAGCACGAGTCGCGGTTTGTAAATCACACCCCCATTGGCCAGCGCACTGATGTAGGCTCCCATCTGCAGAACCGTGACCGACAGCGCCCCTTGGCCGATCGCCAGGTTACACGTATCCCCGCCAGTCCACGGGGCTCCGTGTGTCTGCCGTTTCCACGCCGGCCCCGGGAGAATCCCCGCGGACTCCGCAATGGGCGGGCCGATGCCCGTCAGGGCTCCAAACCCCAGCTTGGCAGCTTGATCGTGAATGACATCCACGCCACAGTGCTCCGCCATAGCACAGAAGTAGGCATTGCAGGATTGCTCAATCGCCTGCCGCAGATTGAGAGGGCCGTGACCCGAGCGGTTCCAGCAACGCACACGCCGGTTGCCCACTTGGTGATACCCGGGACAGTGGACAATCGTCTCGGGGTCCCACAGGCCGCTGTTCAGCGCCGCCAACGCAATCACGGGCTTGAATACCGATCCGGGCGCGTAACACCCCACCGCGCACCGATCGAGCATAGGGTGCGCATCGTCCTTCACGTAGTCGACCCACTCGTCACTGCTTGCCCCAAGTCTGACGGATGGTGACGAGGCCATGGCGAGAATCTCCCCCGTGTTGGGGTCCATGATGATGATGGCTCCACGTACCGCGTCCAACGCCTGCTCGGCCAGGCACTGCAGACGGATGTCCATTGTCAGCACTACGTCATTCCCGGGGATAGGCGGCATCTCGCTCTGGATGGAACGCGTGTACCCCAGCACGTCCACGCTGATAACACGCTCCCCCGCCGTCCCGGTAAGGGTCTGATTCAACGCCTTCTCGATCCCCCACAGACCGACCATGTCCGGCAGGCAGAAGTTGTAGGGACGCTCGGGGTTTTGCTCCGGGTTGCAGCGCCCTACCGCGCCGCGGAAGAGTGCTCCCTTCGAACCGAGGTAGTAGTGCCGACGAGCGAGCGCGACGATGTCGACGCCCGGGAACTCCGTATTCCGCTCGGCCCACCGAGCCATGGTGACAACATCCACATCGGTCCAGATCAAGAGCGGCATCACGGAGCAGACGCTCAAGTGGCGTTCGATGTCTTCGCGGTCTGGTGCGTCGTAGAACCGTTCCCGCCCCAACGCGGCTCCCAACCGGAGGATCACCTCTTGAAGCGCGTCAAGGCATCTGGTCCGCGACCAGCGGGGATCACAGATTTCCTCGGGGTGTATGCAGATGCAGTAGGTAGGCGCGTTGGCCGCGAGACAATACCCGTTCCGGTCGAACATACGCCCACGCGGCGCAGGCAGGCAGATCCGCCGTGTGACCTGGGTGAGGAAGTGGGATGTGTACTGCTCGGCCTCCACCAATTGGACACGGCCGACCATGATCCAAAGGTAGAGGAACCCGCCCAGAAACGCGCCTAGCAGCAGACGGGGGCGGGTCCTGGTGTCGGAACGGTCATACGGCCACATCTTGCAACCCCTCCACCGGCAGATCACCGAGGCGCTTGTCAAGCCGGTGGAGAAGACAGTGGACCAAGGGAACAACCAGGCCGCCGCCGACAAGGCTGGCCAACACAATCCGAAGCGTTGCCAACCCCGTCGCGCAGATGACCGCGCCGCTGAGACTGAGGACGAAAAACAGGGCTGCTCCAGCAAGGGCAATCCCGATGCTGCCCAACACGAACTGGGCGAAGTACGACCGGTGGAGGACCAGATCGCGGAACGATGCAACGACCAACACCACGACGCCAAAGATGGCGGACGACAGCCCCAGGGGTGTCAGACTCAGCGAGTCCTGGAGTATCCCCGCGGCAAACGCGACGCCCAACGCCATCGGAGTATTGTGCGAAAGTGCGTAGCAGATCACAAGTGCACACAAGAGGGGGACTTTGGCCCCGCCGAGACCGGCAAGTGCCGGCAGACTTGCCTGGAGCGCCGCAAGCAGGGAGACCGCCAACATCGCAGTGCCCACCGACTTCGCGCCGTCACACCAGGCGCGGTCCCAGCGTATGCGCACCCACTCCAGCACGCCTTCGGGGTCGAACGAGAGCGAAAACCTGAAGAACGGGTCCTTGGGATTCAGGTTCAGGTAGCCGACTTCGGACACGGTGGTGGTTTCTCGCAGCATGGTCTCGTTCTCCTTATGTGCTATCGACGTCTATTTACTTGTCCGCGACGACCGCGAACACGAATTTCAAGTTCCGAAGATCTGCTGCCGGCGTGATCTTGGCCTTCACCAATATGCCGGCGTCCCCTGCCTCGACGCTCTCCACAAACCCCACGAACAGTCCCGGGGGGATGTTGTCCCCGAACCCACTGGTGTAGACAACGTCCGTTCCCTCGATGTCCCCGAGCTTTGATACCTTGCTGAGGAAGCAGACGGGTTGAGGGCCGAGCATGCCGCCATGCCCGTCGTCCTCAGGCGGTTCGGCGCCGCACAGAAGACCCGCTGTATTGCTCTCGGGCGCCCAACATGGGATCATGCTCTTCGGGGCAGTGATCAGCTCGACCACGGACGAATACCGATCCGCGCGCTTGATGCACCCGACGAGCGCAGCGTTCTCGGACATGACCGCCATCCCGGCCTCGAGTCCGTCAACCGTCCCCTTGTCCAACGTGATCGAGTCATACCAGCCGGTAGAGTCCCCGCGCCGGATCACGCTGCAGGTCACCAACGTCCGTTCGTCGCGCTCCCGGAAACCGAGCAACCTCTTCAGATGCGTGTTTTCCAGCTTATCCGCTTCACGCGCCTTCACCTCCAGCGCCAACTTGGCGACTTGAGCACGGAGTTTCTCTTCCCGGGCCGACTGTTCAGGAGTCACATCCCCGTGCAGCAATCCCCGGAACCCGGCTCGAAGGTGACGAATCACTACCTGAGCGGGATGCGAAAACGCCTCCGCAATGCTCTTGACGCGCTCACAGGTATCGTCGGGCACCACTGTGAGCAACCCGACACACGCCGCACCTACTCCTGCCGCAGCCAGTACCGTCCCGTTCATCTCTCTCTTCTCCTCGTCCGCTCGCCGTCATCGCTTCTCTACCTCAACATGTTCACGCACCGGGCGGGACCCGGATTCACGATCCGAGCCCTGAACGGTGCATCTCTTCTCTCTGACGTGGCGGTATACGCGGGTCCGAGTGAGCGTCGGCAGCTTCTCGTGTGTGGCGATCTTGCGCTCGATCTGTTCGTCTGTCAGGTGGACGCCGACCACCCTGGCTGCGCCACATTCAGGGCAGAACGGCGTCTCTGTCAAAGGTGCGCTACAGGCGCACTGTTCAAGCAGCAGCTCCCCGCATTCGGAGCAATACGTCTGAATCCCCTGGTCGGCCCGAATCATGGTCGGCCGGTAGCACGTCTTGCCGCCGACGTCGAAGGGGATGTTCAGGATGCACGGGGCAAAAGGACAGAACTTGAGCACGAGACCAGCTGCAACGTCCTCGTCCTTCGTCGCCGGAGAACCGTACGGAATCCCAAGTTCATCGCAGATCCCGCGGATCTTCTGGTCCGAAAGGACGTCGTAGCGGCCCTGCTCCAGCAGAGAAATCGCGCTTTGACTACAGTCCACCCGGCGAGCCAAGTTCGCCTGCGACCACTTAAGTCCGAGACGACTATCGCGGATCTCGACATGGAGCGGTGAATCACTGTTGGGCATGGCTCTCTGCAGTCCGTATATTACATTATATGCCAGTTATTACTAGAACCTCATATTGGTATCATACCAGCCGCTGGCGGCTTTCGCAACGTCTCCCTGTCGCTTTTTTCTCGATTTGTGGAATTGGCCTCCCGGCTTCGGTGGGTTGGCGCCAGGGCCTAGTGCCCTGGCGTCGCCGAGTGGCACGGTTGCTGAGCTTGGCGGCGAATCCCCCACCTACTCTCCCTGTGCCCCCGCCGCCCTCAAGCCAGGCGGCACAGGGCGGGGGCCGAGCCCTGACAACCGGGCGTAACTGCCAAACTCGCGGCCAGCCGCACAACCGTCCAGTGGGAGTCGGCCGCGGGCACCGCCAGCGATCTGGTGCATGATCAAGAAACAGGGGGAGTAGCGGCGGCGAGGCCGAGCGTCAAGTAGCCGGGCCGGCCGGCCGGCCGGCGGCACAGCTCAACGGCTCTGTCTTGGCGATCCCTCGGAAACACAGGTCGAGGA
>JGI11705J14877_10001788_pt1 | contig 11971 bp, 12 predicted proteins | sample Etolaghawater15m_FD_14877 | JGI IMG/M metagenome (IMG submission 14877) | reverse complement strand
TTTCCTAGTTCCCATATTTTATATGGGAATTGATTTGTTTCTTATGCCATGCGGTAGTGTATGTGAGTCTGTCTTAGTTGTTTTTTTCTTGTTACTGTTGTATGCGTTACCATCGGGACGATGGGAACGAGGAAAGATGTAAAGCGTCTTCCTGTCTCTTTGTTAACTCCCGATACATTTCCAGATAGTAGGTTCTCTTGGATTACATTGAGTGTAGTATAGAGATCATCTTTGGTGTCTTCATCTCTATGTGTAGAAAATTCACAAACACTCTTCCACCCATTTCACTTTTAGTCTAAAGTGTCATCTATTATAGGGCTAATTATGAAATGAAAATAAGTAGGTTTTTACTTGTATTGAACTATAAAGTGGAGTTGGCTTTGAACTCCAAAAGAAGCTCTTTAAATATTTTGTTTAACTCAAAAAAGTCTTTTGGCATATCTACAAGACCATACAGAGGTTCATCAAAATCTTTGTTGTAATTTGGATACTCTATTTTCTGAAAAAATAGATCAAAGTTTCTATATGCCAATTCATATTCATGGATCAGTGCTATAGTGTTTTCAATATTAAACTTGCTACTGTCATGGTCGTACAAATACAGAAGATCAAAATAATCCCTTGCTTTTGCTCTTGAATAAAACATCAGTGATTTTAACTTGAAAATTGAATCAACCGAAGCTACTTCAATATTTCCAATATAAGAGTTTTTATCATCTCTAAAAACATCTCGAATACCTTTAGCATCAGAACCATTAAAAAATGTAACCTTAACGCCCTTAATCATCCAGTTTTGTTCGTAGTCTGATATATCTTCACAGTGAGTTTCAAAGTCGACAAGTTTACCCTGAACAAAAGGTATTAGATCAATGTTTTCTTCTCCAAACTTATCAATACAATACTCTATAAACTCATCAATTGCTTCTCTTGGTAGCATATCCAAGGTGCAAAAATCCAAGTCTTCAGATAACCTATGGTCTAAATGGTACGAAAGTGCAGTTCCGCCTATTAGCTTAAAACCACAATCTGAAAAAATTGATAGATTTTGGATATCTGGAAGTAATGCTCTAATCTTTTCTGTCATACAGCTCTACTTTTTGCATACTCTAGCTGTTTTTTTACAATCATAGTATCAGGGTATTTTGGTTTAAACATTTTAGTAGCTTCAACTATTGGTATCTCACCAATTTTACTGTAAATACGGTCTATGGTTTCTTGTGAAGCACCTTTTAGCACTCTTGAGAGTTTTAACGGATTTACTTTTATATTTTTCTTTACTTTAGAAACATTTAAAGCTCTATTTTCATAATCTATTTGTTTATTGGCACTCATACGTATTAATTCAAAATCACTGTTATTAAAGTTTTTATCTATGACTGTTTTTAGTCTTTTAGCACCAAAAAGTTTAACGAGCTTATCCGTATTTCTTTGCTCTGGTTTACTCATATATACAGTAATTAAACGATCCACACCTATACGCTGTCCATCTGCACTTGACCATAATAAGTCTGTATTGAACCACTTTTTTTGCAAGATAACAGACTTTGCAGAACTACTAAAAACAGAAGCTTCATCTACTCCAACGTCTCTTGTATCTATACCTTCAGCTTCTTTCGTTTCTATCTTAGACAAGAATCCATAAAGTTTATTTCTTTTACTACTTTTCTTTTTCCAGTCAGCAAGAGTCTTGACAGGTATATCAAGAATCTTTGAAATTTCAATATCGGTCATAAACTCCTCCTTTTTACAATTATAACTGAATATCAGTTTTAAATCAACGCACTACGTTTCAGTTGTAATATCCAATGTCCTGGCACCCCTGCACTTCCAAGGGCAGAAACTAAAATATGCCTAAAATACTGCATTGTTAACTCTTCAATACCTGTGAGCTTTTTTATTTTCTCTAATTGCCATCTTGGTGATGATAATTCTTTTCTCGTCAAAGGTAATGCAAATACAATAGAGTTTTCAGTATATTTAATTTCTAACAAGGCTTCGCGTATCACTATAGGAATCTCATAATATTGGTCTATTCCAATTTTATTATGCTCGGCGACAATCGTGTAGGTGTTTTCCTTAAAGTTTATATGCTTCCATTCTAGTACCAAACCACTCATAACTAGATGCTCTTTAAATTATCAATTTCAACTATCGTAGGATAAAGCTTTTTCAACTTAACCCGTGCATCTTTTGTAGTGAATCTCCAATCTATGGTTTTTGTATTTTCATTTCTGTTATTTTGCCAAGCTTGTATCTCTTTTTTGAGAGTTTCTTTATTTGGAATCTCTTCCTACTTGGCCCTTGCAACCATGAGCCCTGCAAAAATAATTAAAGCAATCCCGCAAAATGTTATAAAGCTTGGTAAACTATCACCTAAAAGCATTCCAACAGCTATAGAAAAAACAATATTTGAGTAACTTACTGCGCCCACTATTCCAGCTTTAGTTTCGCCATACGCTTTTGTCATCAGCACTTGAGAGATGGTTGCCAATACCCCCATTCCTAAGACATAAAACCAAACCACACCCTGCGGCATTACAAAAGTGCCAAGCATAAAATCAAGCTCAGGGAAATCCAAATACGGTGAAATGAGGAACAATATAATCGGTCCCAATGTTCCTATACCCATAAAAGAGAGTACGATTGCACGGGTGTCATAATAGTCTTTCAACTCGCGTATAGAAGTATATGCCAATGCTGCACCCACTCCGGAAAATATGCCTAGCAAATCATATTTTGAAAATCCTATCCCTGTTGGTTGTGTTATCAGAACTATCCCTACAAAGCCAATACCCACAGCTCCCCATGCTTTGATGGATAGCTTTTCATTTAAAAACATCCATGCAAATATAGCGGTGAATATCGGTGAAGTTTTTGAGAAAGTCATCGCATCACCGAGCGGGATATGTGCGATATTGTAAAAAAATGCAAGAAGTGCGCTAAAACCCATAAAGCCGCGAAAAAAGAGTAAAAAAGGTTTTCCGCCCTTACTTTGTAAAGGCTTTTTTAAAATTGCTAAGCCTATTAAAATCACACCTGCGACATTACGGAAAAAAACAACTTCGAGTGAGGGCATATGCGCACTTGCCAATTTTGCAAAAGCGCCCATTATCGCAAAGGTGAAAGATGCAATCAGCATATACTGCACACCTTTATTTAATTCTCTTATTCTTTTCATAAATGCAATTATACCCATTCACTTCTTTGATGTATAATTGCCAAAAAAATTTAAGGGATTTTCATGGGAAATATAATTTTATTCGCTATTTTAGGGGCTGTTTTTTACTATATATTTAAAAGTTATTCGTCTTACACACAAGAGTATACACAAGAAGCCTTCAAAAATATGACTGTGACAAAAGAGTCTATCGGAAACAGCGAACTTGGTATGTTTGTCGCACTTGTTGCAAAAGTAGCCAAGGCTGATGGAAAAGTGGATGCACTTGAAGCTGAGCTTATCGGGATAATGTTTGATGATATCTCAGCTATTTTTCCAGAACCCGAGAAAACAAAAGATATCTTAAAAGAGATTTTTGCTGAACAAAAAGATATGCCGCATAACCTCAAAGGTGTTGCAGAGGACTTGGGGCACACTATACGAAGAGACAAGGCGAAACAACAACAATTTATGGGCTTTTTAATTCAACTTGCCTTTGCTGATGGTGAAGTGAGTCAAAGTGAAGAAGAAATACTGCAAACCATTGCCGAAGCATTCAATTTTGATCCAAATGCCTACCACGCTATTTTTGATCAGTTTGAGAAAATGATGCATAACGTACAACCAAAAGCAAGTATTTCAGATGCCTATAAACTTTTAGGCGTAAACGAAAGTGATGAGATGAGCGTGATTAAAAAAGCCTATAGAAAACTAGTCAGACAATACCATCCCGACATTATAAAATCCCAAGGTAAAAGCGAAGCTTATATGCAAGAAGCCACTGCTAAAACTCAAGAGATAAATCAAGCGTATGAGATGATTAAAGATGCTAAAAAGTGATTTTCAATCACTTTTAAAATCTCTCTCCCAAAAAAAGTCTATCCAATCATCTGCTTCATTTATCCAAAAGTCCGGTTCTATGGCAGAACTTTTTTTGTAGAATAATGTCGCGGACTTAAACCTAATGTTTGGATGTGAATTTTTCAACTCATGCATCACAGCTTTTAAAGTATCGCCGCTATCCGCTATATCATCCACAACTAAAACAAATTTTTTATCTCTAAAATCACAAGTGCCAAATAGGCTCAAAGAGTCCCGCTTTTGTGTTTCATCGTAAAGCTCAGTGCGTACACTTTGCACATCCCTGATATTTAAACCCTCAGCCATTGCATGCGCTAAAGTCATTCCGCCTCTTGCAATAGCGACTATTGCTTCTGGAGCGAACTCTTGCGTTTTTTTTATCAATAAATTTGTATCTTGTTTAAAATTTTCATAAGCGTAATATTTCATAAAAGGCATTATACACAATTAGGTCACTATTTTATGTTAGAATACTAACAATAAACTATGAGGAAACACAATGATGAAAACTTTATTATCTCTTACTGTAACTGCTTTTGCGGTCTTAACTTTTAGTGGATGTAGTGACGATCCAAAACCAGCAGATATTAACAGCGTAACAGCAGAATCTATAAATGAATTTGGTTGTAAACAAGAAGGTGTAGAAGCTCCAAAATGGACATGTATTCCTACTGTTGATGGTCATTATGCAGGTGTTGGAATTGCGGCAAAAAGTGCTGCTGGAATGGGACATATGAGAAGAGTAGCCTTAGCTAATGGACGAAGCGATTTAGCGCAACAAATTCAGTCTCAAGTAAAAGATAAAGTTGAAGTGTATACTGGAACAACTGGAAATGGTGTTCAAGAAACAGTAGATCAAGTTACAACTGCAGTTTCAAAACAACTTGCGAAGGTAGATCTTGCAGGTTCTAAAGGAATAGACACATGGGATGCACCATCTGGTACACTTTTTATGCTTGTAACTGTTCCAGCATCTGGTGTAAATCAAGAAGTTAAAGACGCAGTGAGAACAAGTTTTAAATCTGACAATGCTCTTTGGCAACAATTTAAATCTCAACAAGCTTTAGACTCTCTAGACAAAGAGTTTCCCACAGAATAAACATCTGCCTCACAACTACACATCTTCCCCTTTTTCGGGGATACACTTCAAAAATTTTAATTTAGCTATAATTCCAATAATATATACTTCATCCTAAGGTCACTCATGAAAAAAATCGCTATTATCGGTCGTCCAAATGTTGGAAAAAGTTCACTGTTTAATCGTCTCGTAAAAAAAAGAGATGCTATTACATCTGAGCAAGCAGGAACAACAAGGGACGTTAAAAGACGAACCACTGTGATTATAAACAAAGAAGCACAACTTCTTGACACCGGCGGTTTAGATAAGGGCTGTGAACTTTTTGACAAAATAAAAGAGATGTCTCTCAAAGCTGCCTATAAAGCTGACATCATTCTTTATATGGTGGATGGAAAAGGTCTTCCAGAAGATGAGGACAAAAAGCTTTTTTATGAACTTCAAGCCATGGGTAAAGATATGGCTTTGGTTGTCAACAAAATAGACAATGACAAAATGAAAGAAAAACTTTGGGATTATTATGAGTTTGGAACAGATGCAATATTTGGTATCTCTGTGGCGCATAACCGTAACACTGTTGAACTTCTTGATTGGATCGCTTCAAAAATTCCGGATTCAGATATCGTTAAAGAAGAAGGTGAAGAAGAAGATGATGAAATACAAATTATTGAGCCTGAACTTAGTGATGAAGATTTTTTTGCAAATATGCCTGAGCATGATGAAGAAGATGACGGTTTCACCTATTGGGATGAAGACGAGATGGACGGGGTCATTGTGGATGACACCATCTTTGGAAACAATGACCGTATAAAAGAATTTGATGAAGAAGATATCAACCATATTAAAATTGCCATTATAGGTCGTACAAATGTTGGAAAATCTTCTCTTTTAAATGCACTTTTAGGTGAAGAGCGCTCAGTTGTGAGTGCTGTAGCAGGGACTACAATTGATCCTATTGATGAGACAATTGAGTATAAGGATAAACAAATAACCTTTGTCGACACAGCCGGTCTTCGTCGTCGCGGGAGAATTTTAGGTATTGAAAAATATGCACTTATGCGTACCACAGAGATGTTGGAAAATTCAAATATGGCGCTTATAGTACTTGATGCAAGTGAACCTTTTATGGATTTAGATGAAAAAATTGCAGGACTTGTGGATAGTAATAGACTTGCATCTATCATCGTCTTAAACAAGTGGGATATTGCCAAGCGTGAAGATCACGACAAAATCATTAAAGAAGTTCGTGATAGATTCAAATTTTTGGCATACGCACCAATCATAACACTCTCTGCGCAAACACACCAAAGAGTTGATAAACTTCATGAGATGATTCTAGAGATAAATGAAAACTACTCTCAAAGAATCCCAACATCTAAAATCAATGAAGTTATAGAAAAAGCTCTAAGACGTCATACACTGCCAAGCGTAAGCGGTCAAGTCATACGTATATATTATGGTACACAATACGAAACGAGACCGCCAAAAATAGCTATAGTAATGAATAAACCAAGTGGACTTCACTTCACCTACAGACGCTACTTAACAAATAAAATGAGAGAGGCATTCAACTTCACCGGGACACCTTTGTTGTTTAAGGCTAAGAAAAGAGGGGAAAAATAATCCTCTCCCTTCATTTTATCTCGAGGAAAACCTCGAAATTATTTCTTACATACCAAAATTTATAACATTAACCATATCAGAGTACGTACTATTCAAATCTTCAAAGTTTATTTGAATACTTTCTGGATTGAAGGGATCACTAATATCTAGTACTATATACTCACTACTTGTATTAGTATAATAATACATAGAACTATATGAATTAAAAGCGATAGCTAAAACTTTTGCAGATTCTGAATAGTATATTGTATTCATAGAAGCGAATTCCGAGTTAGGAAACAACTGTATTCTCACACCTTGAGGATCAGGCAACTCTACTCCAAAGATTGATGAAGTATTTTGATCAGTAAACAAGTATAGTTTTTTGGCAGATCTGTTCGCTATAAGATGTATGGAATTTCCGACTGAATATGTAGCATTTACTTCTACTACCGGAATACTTGACCAAGTGCCGTTTAAATCTGCTGATGCAACATCATAATAATACATAGGGTCATAATAATAGGTATCTAGTGCAAGATGTTTAGTATTATTACTTTCACTAATTTTTAAGGCCTGTGTATGGAAATTTATACGTTCATTAGATAACAAAAAATTTCCATTAAATCTATCTGTTATATTTTTATCTTTAGCATCCTCAGGATTTAAATTCAATGTTATATTAATATCTGATGTATTGATAAATCCATTAATATCCAAAGTGGAATTTTTTAACTCTTCGCTATACACTTTGAGCGTGTTGTCATCTACACTTAAATACCCAAAAGTGTCATTCTTGTCTATGGTTATATAGTCTTTACCAAAATATATAGAATGGAGTTCATAATCTGAATAATAACTATCATTCATATCCATAGAAGCGTTTAAATCCATCGCGATACTCAAGTTTTGTTCATATATTTTAGATGTAATATTTTTATCGAGGTAATAAAATGTTTCACCTATAAGCTGTGTTTTATCTAAAGCACCTTGAGTCATTCCATTTGCAGTGTCAATAGTTATTGCACCTTTTGACTTAACCCAAAATCCTACACCATCATCAATATAGTTTAGTTGATTAATCCCTATTGGTGGTGTGGCTAGCTTATTAGAAAATAGATTCCAACTCCCATCGTGCTCATCATACGACCATATATACTCTATTTCTGGGCTAGAAAAACTATCATAAGGATTAATTCCCTCCTTCGCTCCAACGAGCTTCCATCCATTAACTGTGGTAATTATTTGTGCACTTGCAACCGACATCGCAAGCACTAAGCCAAGAAACAACCTTATACTTATATTCATTATATCCCCTGTATTTAATATTTTTTAATATACTAAAATAAAGCACAATAAAATGTTAATATTTATGAATATTGATATATAAACTATTTGTGTGTCTTTATGAAACAGTTTCTATCTTTAAACTAATAAATATACTTGCTATTGTATCTCTTCATTTAATGCTATAATATTTATCAACTCCATTTTAAAATCAGGGGATAAAGATGAAAATAGCATTTCAAGTATTGTTTTTAGTAAGTTTACTAACTGCCAATGAGTATAAAGATACAGCGAATAAATTTTTAGAGTTCAAAGGAATATCCAAAACAATAGTAGCACAAGAGATAATGAAAGTAAATGATCAAGAGATTGCTTACCTTTTCAACCTTTCAGATTCAGGGTATCTTTTAGTTCCAATCAATAAGACATCTTCCCCTATTAAGGCATACTCCTTTAGTGATGAATTTAAAAATCTCCCTACTGCTTATAAAGATTTTTTACTTTCCCAGCTCTACACTTCAAAGGAAAACAGAACTTTATCAAGAACAATAGATACAACAATAAGAGATAGATGGAATTTTTTAGAAACCTATACCAAACCACTCGCTAGAGTTCTTTATTCATATATACCTGACACCAAGCTTTTACAAACATCATGGAATCAAGAGTATCCATACAATAAATATCTTCCAAAAGTTGCTGAAGAATCAACTCTTGCAGGGTGTGTTCAAGTTGCTATGGGACAAGTAATGAAGTATCATGCTCATCCAAAAAAAGCTAAAGGTGTTATTGCTAATCAAATGCAAATTAAAGATGCCACTGGTGCAATTGTCAGAACAGATTCTCTCAAAGCTGTTTTAAATAGAGATTACAATTGGAATATTATGCCACTTGATCATACAAATCCAAACGAGTATCAAAATGATGAATTAGCTTACCTTATTCGTGATTTGGCTATTGTTAATAATGCTACTATGGGTCTCGCTGAAACTTCTGCAAGTACTAATAAATCAGCTATCGTTGAAAAATTTGGATATTCAAATACAATTGCTGAAATGAAGCTGACAACAGAGAATAAAGACCTTTTTATATCTACATTAAAAAACCAAATAGACTTAGAACAACCTGCACTCTTTTCAGTTCCTGGGCATATGGTTGTAGCTGATGGATATAAAGATGATGCTTCAGGAAATTACATTCACTTCAATATGGGATGGGGTGGTTCTGAAGATAACTATTATAATTTAGATGACCATATCGTTGCTGGAAGCTATAATTTTGGAAATACTAATTTGAGTTATATATATAATATCAAACCCTGTATAATAGGAGAAGATTGCTACATTAACCTTGAAGATACGGATAGTGTCTCTGATTTAAATATAACTGGAACCTTTAATAATCCAGATGATAGCGATAACTATCAATTTTATCTTAGTGGAACGACTACTTTCAATGGTAATAGAGGTTATAACAATCCTGAGAATCTTTATTTTTGGATTCATATCTATGATGGGAACAATACTTTAGTTCAAGCTACAGACACTCCTCTGAGTATTAATTTAGAGCCGGGATTATATGATATTAAAATATCTTTACAAAATGTAGAAACTGGAACTTACTGGCAAGTTGACAACCATGAAAACTATACGCTTACTATCACTTCAGAAGCCCTATCAGATTCTCAAAAAGAGATAATTCTACAAAACTTAAACTCTCCACCCATAATCGATCAAACGATTACAGATAAAATTATCACTAATGATACAAAAATTTTAATTCATGCTTATGATGAAAATAGTGACGACAACCTTACTTTGAGTGCAGTGGCTAATGAGAATGTAAACCTAAGTTTTGAGAATAATATTCTTACATTATCACCCACCGTGCCAAAAGGTTATAGTAAGGTTGTGGTAAAAGTTGAGTCCAATGGAGCTAGTGCAGAAAAAGAATTCAATGTACTTATAAACGATAGCACCACTTACTTTGGAAAAGAATTTGTACTAAACTCAAAACTAGACTCTCAGTCAGAATTTGAAAAAAATGAAGTTTTACTAGAAGGTATTTGTACCATCAAGGGAGACAATGGCTATAGCAATCAAGCTTTTTACACATCCCTTATGCAACTCAATGAAAATTACTTAGTAACTATGAATGATGAGGCTATTACATCTGTAAATTTGGTATTTGACAAATACCTCTTAGGTGCTTCATTCGAACAAAATCCTGGAGGATCTGGTACATATTATCCTTATGAAGAAAGTCATGCAAACTATTCTTTATCTGTTTCTTGTCCAGATGCTGATGAAAATATTACAAAATTAGCAAATATTCTTGGTATAAGCATCGAAGAAAACACCACAGAACTATTACACCTTCAAGCATCATGGAACCTTGTGAGTGCTTCGATACCATTTGAAAATTTAAATGCTGACATGAAAATTCTTTGGCAATATGAGAATTTCATCTGGAAAGCTCATGCGGAGAATTTTGATACATCCAATTATGATGCAATCACTGATATTAGCTCAGACAAAGGTACATGGATACTATCAACGAGCGATCAAAATATATCAATAGCTATGGATGAAACACCAATAACTTATAATTACACGAACGGATGGACTCTTAATGGTACAAATAGTGACCTCAATGCATCAACGGTTTCATGTCAAAGCGCTCAACTGCAAAGCATATGGAAATATATAGATGGATTATGGAAAGTTTATACACCTCTAAATGCTACAAACGACTATGGGAATTTTGAAAAAATTAACAAAAACGAGGGCTTCTGGGTTCATTGTAAACTGTAGATGTATTGTTCCCTTATGAAGCAAAATCATTTGCTCCATCAAGAATTAAAACGGTTTAAAAACCACCATTGCCACTATCACTAACATTAAGATAGTTGGCACTTCATTATACATTCTAAAAAATTTTCCACTTTTAGTGCATCTATCTTCTAAGAATTCTTTTCTATATTTATCCATTGAGAAAAAATAAACCACCAAAAGAACTACAAAAGATATCTTTGCATGCAACCATCCATTTCCAGCGAAACCAAAAAGATATGCTAAGTATCCACCACTTATAACAGTGGCCCACATAGACGGAACACCGATGTATTTAAAAAGTTTCATCTCTTGAATTTTAACCACTTCAACAAAGCCTTTATTCTCAATGTTTTCTGCATGGTACACAAACAGACGTGGTAAATAAAAAAGTACTGCAAACCAAGAGATAAATGAAATTACATGAAACCAAAGGACCCAATTATACATACTATGCGTCAAGTACTTCTAAATCTTTAACTGAAACTGCTTGTTTTTCTATTACTTTTGTATGAAGACGACGAAGTGCTTTACTTGCTCTGTCAATTGCTAAATCAATTGCTGTGTCCAAATCATCATCACTTTGATTAATTACAACTGGTTGTGCATGTGCAATATGAATATCGAACTCAATAGCAACACCTTTTTTTTGAGCAACTATATTTACATTCACCGTAGTTATATCTAACTGAAATTTACTAAACGCCTCCACGGCTGCTTCAACATGTGATCTTGTATGTGCGTCAAGAGTTAAATCTTTCGCTCTAATTTGTACATTCATAATATTTCCTTTGTTTAGGTAGGTAAACCACCCTTTATTAATAATTACATAATAACAAAAAAAAGTTTACATTTAGATATAATTTCAAAAAATTTAATCAAAAGAGACATATAATGAAAAGACTTTTAACTGGTATTCAACCCTCTGGAGATTTGCATATTGGTAACTATTTTGGTTCAATTAGACAAATGGTTGAAGCGCAAAAATCAAGTGAAACTTTTGCCTTTGTTGCGAACTATCATGCTATGAGCAGTGGAAATGGCGGCGAAAAACTGGCAAATCTCACTATGCAAACTGCTACAGACTTTTTAGCACTTGGCATAGACCCTGAAAAATCTACTTTTTGGATTCAATCAGATGTGAAAGAAGTGCTTGAA
>JGI11705J14877_10001787_pt1 | contig 11975 bp, 9 predicted proteins | sample Etolaghawater15m_FD_14877 | JGI IMG/M metagenome (IMG submission 14877) | reverse complement strand
CCCCGGTCATGACACAGGACACAGTAATGGGCCTCGTCCAATGCGCCCACCAAATCGCATCCCGAATCGGTGAGCTTAAAGCCATCCCGATGGACTTGCCGTTGGGGGGTGAATTCAGCCGCCGTAAGGCCCGCAATTTCGCCCCCCACTTTGATCGTGTCGGTGTGGACCAAATGGCCGAAATCCAGCTTGGACGGTTGGCGAAACAAAACATCCGTCGCGTGGCGCGTGCGCCCAGCCTCCGTCAGCGTTGCCCACACGGCATACTCCAAAGCGATTTGGATTTCATCCTCATGGGCCGCTTCGTCTTCCAACCAAGCCATCACGGTTTCGGCAAAACGAAATTGGGTCAGCGCGCCCCCCATAAAAGGGGCGAGCTTTTGGGCCAACACCGAACCCTCCAACGCCTCAGCGTCTACTGAGGTTTTGCCCTTCAACGCGCGGCGCTGCACAAACAAACGCTTGCACGCATATAAAGGCTCAAGGGTCGTATGACGCCCCGCCAACGCGGCCAATTCGTCCTCGATACCAAAAAGCTTGGCGATAAAGGCATCGACATGCGGGGCCAGTTCCAACAGCAAATCGGATTCGGCCTTGTCATCCAGTTGGTCAGGGGCTTGGCGAGCGGCCTGTAAACGTGCGGACAAATCCCCATCGAGTGCGCGCAATGCGCCTAAAAATGCATCGTCCACGCGCACCAAAGATGGTTCGTCATAAAGATCGGCAAACGACAAGTTGAAGGCGAGTTTTAACGTCATTCAGCAATCCTATTGCAATTGTAATCGCACGGCTTAAATAATAAGTCTGCTTTTGTTTGGGGGGATAAAATCAGACGGTGTCTGACTATATAGTGCGCCATGGTGCACAGGACAAAGTGCAAAACCAGATTTAACGCAAATCTGTTTCGCTTTTTTTATAATCCTATGGACCTCCCCTATGAACCCCAATCAACTGATTTATGCTGGAAATTTAACGCCCAAAGAAACTTGGGAACGTTTGCAAGATGACCCATCGGCGGTCCTCATTGATGTGCGCACGCCTGAAGAGTGGGCCTATGTCGGCGTCCCTGATATCACGTCGTTGGGACGCACCTGCATGTTTGTGCCCTGGCTGTCTTACCCCACCATGGCCATCAACAAGGACTTTGTCGCCCAAGTCTTAAAAACCGCCAAGCCCCGGTCCAATGACACCCCCATCTTGTTCATATGCCGGTCCGGTTATCGTTCGGCCTACGCCCGCACATACCTTGACGGAAATGGGCTACAGCAACTGCTATAACGTTGCCTTCGGGTTTGAAGGCGATCTGGACAGTCAAAAACGCCGCGGCACGATCAACGGTTGGAAAATCTCCGGATTGCCCTGGGTGCAAAGCTGATCAGGGCTCTACTTCCAAATCGGCTTGCCCGATCCCGGTAATCCCAGTTCATCCCACATGGCGGAAACCTTATCCACCACCCTTTGCTCCATGCGAATTTTAGCCCCCCATTCGCGTTTGGTTTCGGGGCCGATTTTGGTGGTGGCATCGATGCCCATTTTGGACCCCAAACCGCTGTCGGGTGAGGCAAAATCCAGGTAATCGATCGGGGTGTTTTCGATCAAAGTGGTGTCGCGGGCCGGGTCAACGTTGGTCGACATTGCCCACATCACGTCGTTCCAATCGCGCGCATCAATGTCTTCATCGACGATGATCACGAATTTGGTGTAGGTGAATTGGCGCAGGTACGACCACACGCCCAACATGATGCGCTTGGCGTGGCCGGGATAAGCCTTTTTCATACTCACCACCGCAACCCGGTAAGAGCACGCTTCCGGCGGCAACCAGAAATCACGCACTTCGGGGAACTGCTGGGTAAACAGCGGCACAAACACATCGTTCAGGGCTTCGCCCAACACGCTCGGCTCATCGGGGGGGCGTCCGGTATAGGTGCTCAGATAAATCGGGTTTTTGCGGTGCGTGATGGCCGAAACGGTGAACACCGGAAACGGTTCAACATTGTTGTAATAACCCGTGTGATCGCCGTAAGGACCTTCATCACCCACCTCAGAGAGGCTGACGTGGCCTTCGAAAATGATCTCAGCGGTGGCGGGAACCTGCAACGGCACCGTTTTGCAATCCACCAATTCGACTTTTTTGCCGCGCAACAAACCGGCAAACTGATATTCAGACAAGGTGTCGGGAACCGGTGTCACGGCGGCCAAGATGGTGCCCGGATCGGCCCCAATGGCCACGGCCAACGGCATGGGATCGCTGCGTTTTTCTTTCCAGCGTAAAAAATGCTGAGCACCACCGCGGTGATGCAGCCAGCGCATCAAGGTGGTGTTTTTGCCCGTCACCTGCATGCGATAGATGCCCAAATTGGGCACATCGCGCTTGTCATTTTTCGGATCGGGTCCGGCGGTCACCACCAAAGGCCAAGTGATCAGGGGGGCCGGCTCACCCGGCCAGCAGGTCTGGATCGGCAATGTGGCCAAATCCACGTCGTCACCGAGAATCACAACCTCTTGGCAGGGGGCGGATTTGACCGTTTTGGGCTTCATCGACATGACGGTTTTCAACAGCGGCGCCATCTCCAACGCTTCGCGCCAACCGCCCGGCGGTTCGGGCTGGCGCAAAAACGCCAGCGTTTCGCCCACGCCTTTCAGTTCATGGGGTTTGCGCCCCATGCCGCGGGCGACTCGCTCCACGGTACCGAACAAATTGACCAAAACCGGCGACCCATAGGGCTTGCCTGCCCGATCGACCGGGTTCTCAAACAGCACGGCGGGGCCCTTTTCAGCCAGCAGTCGGGTCTGAATTTCGGTCATCTCCAGGTTGGGAGACACGGGTTTGGAAACACGCACGAGCTCGCCCGCACGCTCCAATTCATCGATGAAATCTCTAAGTGATGTGTATGCCATGTGACAAAGATCACAGCTTTGCATTCATTTTCAATGGAAAAACACGGAACCAAGTCGCATTTTATTTATATTAGGTCATTTTAATCATTGCGAAATGATGGTTTAATCGCATGAAATCGCTGACAAGAGCTTCAGGGGGTTTGTGCGTGAGCACGAGCAATGGGCTAGACGATGCCAGAAAGTACAGCGCCGGAGAACACTTCGGACGGTGAAGGTGTGAACACAGCAGATTATGCGAAGCTGATTGAAATCGGCATTGCGTTGTCAGCGGAGCGTGATCATCATCGCCTGCTCGAAAATATTTTGGTGGAAGCCAAAACCTTGTGCAACGCCGACGGTGGCACTTTGTATCTGTGCGGCCACATGGTGGAACGCGACGGCGAAGACGTCTTTGAAGCCGAAGCCGACGGCAAGTTCTTGAAATTCGAAATCATGCGCACCGACAGCCTTGGCATTGCCAAAGGCGGCACCACGGGCGAAGACATCCCCTTTCCGCCCATTTCGGTCTATGACGTCGAAACGGGTGAGGCCAACCATAAAAACGTCGCATCGCATGTTGCGGTATCGGGTAAAACCGTCAACATCCCCGATGTCTACGAAGCGACTGAATTTGACTTCACCGGTCCGCGGAAATTTGATGAAAGCACCGGCTATCGATCCAAATCCTTTTTGAACGTGCCGCTGAAAAACCATTCCGGTGAAATCATCGGCGTTTTGCAATTGCTGAACGCCCAAGGAAAAAACGGAGACTCCATCCCGTTTTCAGCCCAGATTGTACCGTTGATCGAAGCGCTGGCCTCTCAGGCGGCGGTCGCGGTTGACAACCAAATGCTGATCGAAGCCCAAGCCCGCTTGATGGACAGCTTCATCCAATTGATTGCTGGCGCCATTGACGCCAAGTCCCCCTATACCGGGGGTCATTGCGCGCGCGTGCCGGAACTGGCCCAAATGCTCGCCACCGCCGCCGTCAACGCCGACCACGGCGAGCTCTCCGACTTCACTTTGGACGAAGCCGGTTTTCGCGAACTGCATCTGGCGAGTTGGCTGCACGATTGCGGCAAAGTGGTCACGCCTGAATACGTAGTCGATAAATCCACCAAGCTGGAAACCATTCATGACCGCATTCATGAAGTGCGCATGCGGTTCGAGTTGCAAAAGCGTGAACTGGAAATCGCCTACTGGAAACAGGTCGCAGACGGTGGGGATCGGGATACCTTGAAGGTCGAATTGGATGCCAAGCTGGCCCAAGTCGACGACGATTTTGCCTTCGTCGCCGAATGCAACGTCGGTGGTGAATTCATGGCCCCCGAAAAGGTTGAGCGTCTCAAACAAATCGCACTGGGCACATGGACCCGCACCTTGGACGATCGTATCGGCATTTCACACGAAGAACTGCGGCGCAAGGAAGTCAAACAGGCCAAGGCGATGCCGGCGCAAGAATTTCTATTGGCGGACAGGGCCGAGCATATATTCCCCCGTGACGGCACCTTTGAGGCGCCCAATTCAGAGCAGTTCGGCTTTGACATGGATGTGCCCGAGCACCTTTTCAATCGCGGCGAGATTTACAATCTGAGCATCGCGCGGGGCACACTGACCAACGAAGATCGCTACATCATCCAAAATCATATCGTGCAAACCATCGTCATGTTGGGCCAGCTGCCGTTCCCCAAACATTTACGCAAAATCCCCGAATACGCGGGCGCCCATCACGAAACGTTGATTGGCACCGGGTATCCACGCAAGCTGTCCAAAAAAGACATGTCGGTGCCGGCCCGCATTATGGCGCTGGCAGACGTGTTCGAAGCCCTGACCGCCGCTGATCGCCCCTACAAAAAACCCAAAACCTTGAGCGACAGCATCAAAATTTTATCGTTCATGGTCAAGGACCAACACATCGACCCGGATTTGTTCCGCCTGCTTTTGGAAAGTGGTATCTACAAAGACTACGCCGAACGCTTCCTCAAGCCCGAGCAAATTGACGAGGTTGATCTCTCAAAATACCTTGGGGCCTAATGGCAGGGCACTAGACGCGCGCGCTGAAATGCTGCATATTGCAGGGGCCATGACAAGCTCGCCCAAATGCCCAATAGAACACGCAAAGTCCTATCCGTTTGACATCCCCGAAGGCTCTTATGTGCTGGACCGGGACGGTTGGCGCGCCCTGCCCGTTGGGGAGCACGAGACCGACCGACGTCACGCGGTGATCGCGTCCGGCTCAAACGCCGCGCCCGATCATCTGGGGAAAAAATTCAAAAACTTTGATCACTTGCTGGATCAGCCCGTCTACGTCACCCGGGCCACTTTGCATGAGTTCGACGCCGTTTACAGCGCACACTTTTCCCATTACGGATCTATTCCAGCGACCTTGGCGCATGCCCCGGGAGCCCAAGCCAACGTGTTTGTCACCTGGCTGACGGATGCGCAACTCGACCGCGTGCATGAAACCGAAGCCGTTGGTACAAATTACGATTTTGCCCGCCTGCATGACATTCACTTGGCGATTGAAGACGGCACCATCTTAAACGCGGCACACGCTTACTTGTCGCGCCGCGGTTGTTTAAGCCGCGATGGACGCCCGGTGCCACTGTCTTCGTGCCAAACCGACGGTCGCCAGTGGACCGCCATGAGCCAATGCGAAGTGCTCAACTACGCCCGCTCCCTTTTGGCCCCCGACGAAACCAAAAACGACTTCATCAAGGCAGGTATCGACAGCCCCGCGCTGCGCGCCAAACGCAGCAATGAACTCACCAAATCCGCCCTGCCCCACGGCTGGCAGACGCTGATTTTTCTCAGCTAAAATCATCCAACCACCTGCCCCACAACCAAGGCCGCGAACACCAGCAAGCCGAAATCTCGGTTGGATTTAAAGCGCGATAAGCAGCTTTTGGGGTTGTGGATGTCGACGCTGGCGACTTGCCAGGTCAATTGCAGGGCTGCAGGGATCAGCGCCGGATAAAACGCCCAACTCAAACCCGCAAGCCAGCCGCTCAACGCAATCAGCGCGATGGCACCGCCATAAAAAAACACCAACCAGCCGGGCGTCGCATTGCCCAGGCGCAGCGCCGTGGATTTAATACCGATCAAGATGTCGTCTTCTTTGTCTTGGTGGGCATAAATGGTGTCGTATCCCAACGTCCACATAATGCCCGCCGCATAAAGCGTTCCCGGCGCAGCCCCCAAACTGCCCTGCACCGCCGCCCAACCCAACAGCGCCCCCCAATTGAACGACAAGCCCAAAAACACTTGCGGCCAATAGGTGAAACGTTTCATATACGGGTAGATGACCACGGTCACCAACGACAGTACGCCAACGCCGATGGCGAAGGTGTTGAACTGCACCAAGATGACGCACCCCAACAACCCCAAAGCTATCAAAAAAGCCAACGCGCGTTTGATCGTCACCTGTCCGCTGGGAATAGGACGGTTCGCGGTGCGCGCCACCCGGCCATCAAAATCACGATCGGCGATGTCGTTCATGACACAGCCCGCTCCGCGCATGATAAATGCGCCGAGGCCGAACAGAACCAGAAACCACACATCCGGCCATGTCCCTTGGCTCGCCAGGGCAATCGACCACCAGCACGGCAATAGCAGCAGCCACGCCCCATAAGGTCGGTCCAAACGCATCAAATACACATATGGACGCAAGATTGGCGGCGTCAGTTGGACAATCATGCCTTGGGAACGGATGTCGCTAGCATCGTTATCAGCCGACATTTCGGGTGGGGGGGTTATGGTGCTCATGCCCCCATTCTTACGACATTGCTGTACCTATATGCAAACATGCTTATGATCAGGGCATGAGCGAATCGAAAATCATCACCCGCCTGTATTGCGATGCGGACCTGTCACAAGGACTCACCGCTGCCTTAGGCCCCGGCCCGGCGCATAAGCTGCGCGCGGTGTTACGCGCCAAAGTGGGGGATGAAGTGTTGCTGTTTAATGGCCGTGACGGCGAATGGCGCGCCACCTTAACCGACCTGGGCAAAACCAAAGCCATAGCCCAATGCCAAGAGCAAACCCGCACCCAACGGGCTGAGCCCGGCCCCTGGTTGGCCTTTGCGCCGTTGAAAAAAGACCGCCTGGATATGGTGGTGGAAAAAGCCGTTGAACTGGGCGTCGAACGCTTGATTCCGGTTTTGACCGCGCGCACCGAAAACCGCCGCCTCAAAATGGATCGCTTGATCCAGCAAATCCTTGATGCCGCTGAGCAATGTGAACGCCTCACCGTACCGACCCTGTCTGAACCCGTACCCTTGGAAAAGCTTGCCGAAATGTGGCCCCGAGAGCGCGTTTTGTTGGTGGCGGCAGAGCGCCGCGACTGCGCCCCGCTGGCGGAAAAGCTTCCCTCCCTCACCGGCCCCATGGGGCTTCTCGTTGGACCGGAAGGTGGATTTGAAGCACAAGAGCTTGACGGGCTTAAAAATTTACCCATTTCTGTTTTTGTGAACCTCGGACCCCGAATTCTGCGCGCCGAAACGGCAGCTGTTGCCGCCTTGGCCGTAATGCAAGCCCTAAACGGCGAATAAACCGCCCCCAACGAACAGGCCAAAACATGAGCGCGCCCTCCACGTCCACCAAACCGTCTCCCCCCGTCACCAGCAAACGGAACCTTATCGAATACTTGGCCAGTGGCTGCAAACCGCCTGAAAAGTGGCTGATCGGAACCGAACACGAAAAATTCGCCTATCGCCTTTCCGACCTGCGACCGTTGACGTACGAAGGCGATCAAGGCGTTCAAATGATGCTCGATAAGCTGACCCGGTTCGGCTGGACACCGGTGGCGGAAGACGGCCACGTCATCGCTTTGGTGCAACAGGATGGCTCGTCCATCACCTTGGAACCGGCCGGTCAGTTGGAACTATCCGGCGCACCGCTGGGCACCATTCACGAAACCTGCAAAGAGGTCGGCACTCATCTGCAACAGGTCAAAAGCGTCGCCGCCGAAATGGGCATCGGCTTTTTGGGTGTCGGCTACCAGCCCAAATGGCCGCGCAGCGAAATGCCGTGGATGCCCAAAAACCGTTACGCCATCATGCAAAAATACATGCCGACACGGGGCGGCTTGGGGCTCGACATGATGCAGTCCACCTGCACCGTGCAGGTCAACCTGGATTTCGATTCAGAAGCCACCATGGTCAAGATGTTTCGCGTCTCATTGGCGTTGCAGCCCATCGCCACGGCGCTGTTCGCCAACTCTCCGTTCAAGGACGGTAAGCCGTCCGGCTATCTCAGCTATCGCAGCCACATCTGGACCGACACCGACCCGGACCGTACAGGAAACTTGCCTTTTGTGTTTGAAGACGGCTTCGGCTTCGAGAGGTATGTGGATTACATGCTCGACGTGCCCATGTACTTCGTCTACCGCAACGGCACCTACATCAACGCAACGGGGCAATCGTTCCGCGACTTTATGAACGGCAAGCTGCCCGCCCTGCCCGGTGAGTTGCCGACCTTAAAAGACTGGGAAGACCACCTGACCACGGCGTTCCCCGAAGTGCGCTTGAAAAAGTTCCTCGAAATGCGCGGTGCCGACGGCGGCCCGTGGAGCCGCCTATGCGCCTTGCCTGCACTTTGGGTCGGGCTGCTCTATGACAGCGGCACCCTAGACCACGCATGGGACCTGGTGAAGGATTGGACCCTTGAAGAGCACGATCAACTCCGCGCCAGTGTGCCCGAGCACGCGCTGAACACGCCATTTCGCAACACCACAGTCGGTGATATTGCCCTGGACGTCTTGGAATGCGCTCATGAAGGCTTGGTGCGGCGCAAGCGTTTGGACGGCGTCGGTCTGGACGAAAGCCGTTTCCTTAAACCTTTGTTCCAAATTGCAGAATCCGGCCTCACCCCGGCTGAAGACTTGCTGTTTGCTTATGAGCGGCGGTGGAAGGGCAGCGTTGATCCAATTTTCCGCGAATACGCGTATTAACCTCTGCAATACCTTAAAAATGTTTGATCATTGCCCGTTGTTTTGAGTGCGTGCTACCATGACCCTCAATAAATTATACAAAACAAAAAACTGACGGGGATAGTGTGTTAATGAGCGATGGCAAAATCGCCCTTGCTGAAATTGAACAGGCGCTTCACAACGGTGAATTCTGTTTCCATTTCCAGCCTAAAATATCGTTTAAAACCGGCCGGATCGTCGGTGGCGAAGCGTTGTTGCGCTGGAACAAGCCTGACGGCACACAGATTCCGCCGGGCCTTTTTCTGCCCCAAGCTGAAGAAAGTGGCTTCATCACCGACATCACAGCCGTAATGTTAACGGAACTGGTCGAAGACATCGCTCACCTGCGCAGCCTCAAACCCGACATCCAAATTGCCTTCAACGTTTCCGCCCTGGATTTGCGCTCGCCGTACTTGGTGAAAATGCTGCGCAGCTATATCGGCAATCGCACCATCAGTCCCGGCAACTTGCAAATCGAAATCACGGAAACCGCAATCGTCGATTTGTCGGGTCGCATTCACAATACGCTTTTGGATTTGGTGGCATTGGGCATTGAAATCGTCATGGACGATTTTGGTACCGGATATTCGTCCCTGGACGCGCTCAGCCAATTGCCATTTTCCGCACTCAAGTTGGATCAAGGTGTGGTCGGGCGCATGTCGGAAGATTCAAAAAATACCCACATCGTGCGCTCCAGCCTTTTGATGGCGCGCGATATGTCGATCAAAACCATCGCAGAAGGGGTGGAGACCGAGAGTGCCTATACGTTCTTGTTGGCGTCCGGGTGCACCGAAGCCCAAGGCTTTTGGATGAGCCGACCGCTGCCCATCGAAAAATTCATCCAAATTGTGAAAGACGACCCTGTTTGGCCGTCGTCAGAGCTGGGTTTTCTGTACAACGCCTGGGACAATCACTTATCCTACCGCCGCAAGGTCTTGGACACCGTCTACACCATCACCATGACCAGCCTGGACGAGCAGGGAACCATGCCGCTGCTGGACCTCCATCACAACCCCGCATATTGCCGCCTGGGTCAGTGGTATCGCGACATGAAACGTGCCGGATTTTCAGAAAGTGCCTACAAAAACCTTGAAGACATGCACCGCGAAATGCATGCCGCGGGCGATGTGTTGGTGAAAACCGTCAAAAGCACGCAAGACCCCGACGCCATTATCGAAGCCACCAACGACTTTTTGCGCTTTTCCGAACAAGTCGATAGAGAAGTCTCGCGCATTGTTGCGCTTTCGTTCGCAGAAGGCTTGCGCGAGCGCAACGCCAAGAACCCAAACGCCGCCGCGCGTCTCAGCGCCGAATAAACATATTCAGCCTCACCCGGAAATTTAAGACGAGCCTTAGGACGCGGTGCCGCCAACCGTCAGGTTTTCGATGCGCATGGTGGGCTGACCGACGCCGACAGGCACGCTTTGTCCGTCCTTACCGCACATGCCCACGCCCGTATCCAGCTTCATGTCGTTGCCGATCATGGTGACGCGTTTTAAGTCTTCGGGACCGCTGCCGATCAAGGTTGCCCCCTTCACCGGGGCGGTGACTTTGCCATCTTCGATTTTGTAGGCTTCGGTGCAACTGAACACGTACTTGCCGGACGTGATGTCCACCTGTCCACCGCCGAAGTTCACCGCATAAAGCCCCTTTTTCACCGACTGAATGATTTCCTGGGGATCCAGATCACCGCCCAGCATATAGGTGTTGGTCATACGCGGCACCGGGGCGTGAGCATAGCTTTGACGCCGCCCGTTGCCGGTGACATCCATGCCCATCAGGCGCGCGTTCATGCGGTCTTGCATGAACCCTTTCAAAATGCCGTCTTCGATCAACACGGTGTTGGACGTGGGCGTGCCTTCATCGTCAATGGTCAGAGACCCGCGGCGCTCATTCATCGTGCCGTCGTCAACCACCGTCACGCCTTTGGCCGCCACCCGTTCGCCCAACAGGCCCGCAAATGCCGACGTTTTTTTGCGATTGAAATCGCCTTCCAGGCCGTGCCCAACCGCTTCGTGCAGCAACACACCGGGCCAGCCGGGACCCAGAACAACGGTCATTTCACCCGCAGGGGCAGGCACACTGTCCAAGTTTACAATGGCTTGGCGCAAGGCTTCATCGGCGATGTTGCGCCAGTTCTCGGGGGAAATCCAATGCTGGTATTCCGCCCGCCCGCCCGCGCCAAACGATCCGTTTTCCATCCGCCCGTCTTGTTCGACCACAACCGATACATTGATCCGCACCTGCGGGCGAATGTCGGCGGCCGAACTGCCGGAACGCAGGACTTCAATCGCCTGCCAATTGCCCGCCAACGACACCGAGACTTGTTTCACCCGCGGGTCTTTGGCGCGCACATAGGCGTCGATATCGCCCAGCAACTTAACCTTGGATTCAAACGCCATGCCCTGCAGGGGGTTTTCTTCGCCGTACAATTTGACGTTGGTGCCTTTGGGCGGTTCGGCCAACACGCCGCCTTGTCCACGACAAACCGATTGCACCGTTTGCCCGGCACGTTTGATGGCCTCTTCGGACAATTCCGTGGCGTGCGCGTAGCCCGCCGTTTCCCCCGCCACCGCACGCAGACCAAAGCCTTGCGCGGTGTCGAAATTCGCCGCCTTCAACTGCCCATCGTCAAACAACAGGCTTTCCGATTGGCGATACTCCAAAAACAGCTCGCCATCGTCGGCACCGTTCAGGGCGTCTTTGACAACGCGGGTGACGCGATCACGGTCCATCCCGGTATTTTCAAAAAAGAGCCGATTGGCGGTTGCGGTGAAGGACATAAGCGGTCTCCGATATTTTGACTTTGAACGGTATGCCCCTCTATGACAGAGGGCATTGGCCACCGCAAGGGCAGCCCCACATATATGGGACGATTAGCCGCACTTTGCCACCTCAAGCTCATACCCCACACAAAACCTGTCCTAAAAATCAATTCCCGACTTGACGCCGTGCATTTCGTCGGACATTTTAAACGCCGTAAACGTGGTGATTTGGCCGGTCGGCTTGCGGCCACGTAAAACAATTCGCTAAAAGGCCGAAGCAAAGCGAAAGCGCCCCCCAGAAACACCCCAGGGGAGGCCGACAACATCTCGCCCAGGCCTTCGGTCCGGGCTTTTTTTGTTTGCTT
>JGI11705J14877_10001785_pt1 | contig 11982 bp, 8 predicted proteins | sample Etolaghawater15m_FD_14877 | JGI IMG/M metagenome (IMG submission 14877) | reverse complement strand
CCAGGCCCAGCACCTTGAATTCAGAGGGTAGTCGCTTTTGTTGATACAATTTATAGAGTGCGGGGAAAAGTTTGCGGTGGGAGAGATCTCCGGTTCCGCCAAAAATGATCGTAGTAAATGGTTCAGGTATTCTCATGTCAGAATCTAGACGGTGGCAGTGAAAAAACATGATGAAATTGGTCCAGGCAAACCTGTGATTGCCATGTAATAAAAAGGCGGAATTTCTTCCGCCTCTAAAGAAATCATACTATTGAACAGATCGACCTAATATGTACCTTTAAAGAATGTGACGATCTTGGCCCTAAGCCGAGGGAGATCCACATCGATAATTAGCAGGACCGCTGGCAGCATGAATAGCGTCAGGAAGGTCCCGAAGACCACCCCAAATGCCACAGAAACGGCCATAGGTACCAGGAACTGGCCACCCTCAGACTTCTGAAAAATAAGGGGAGCCAAACCGGCAGCCGTGGTCAAGGTGGTCATGATGATGGGTCTGAAGCGTTGCAGACCAGCCATGTAGATCGCTTCACTGGGCTCGACATCACTCCGGACTTTCAGGTTGTTGTAGCGATCGATGAGCACCACGGAATCATTGACGATGATGCCGCCCAGAGCGATAATACCAAGAAAGGACAAGAAGGAGACAGGCAAGCCCATGATGGCGTGTCCTGCCACAGCCCCGACCGTTCCCAGAGGAATCAATCCGATAACCAGAAAGGCCTGGGCATAGGATTTCATCAGGAACATGAGAATGGTGAACATGGCAACAATGGCCAGGATCAGGGTGAACTGAATAGACTCCGTAGATTTTCGGACAAATTCATTCTGTCCCCCATAGGCCGTCGTCACACCATCCACCTGGGACAGGACTCGGGGAATGATCACGCCGTTTAACTCCTCCTGGACTACGGCCAGATCATTTTTGGTGTAATCCATGTTGGCGTGAATCGATACGGCCCGATAACCATCTTCATGACGAATCCGTTGGAGACTGCGCTGCATTTTGTAGTCAGCGATCTCTTTGAAGGGGACAAAGCTTCCTGCTGGGGTTCTGATCTTGAGGTTTTCCATCTGGGAAATACTCTGCCGGTCACTTTCAGGAAAGCGGACCCAGATCTTGACCTCATCACGGCCACGCTGGAGGCGCATGACCTCCTGCCCATAAAAACCCTGTCTCAACTGATTGGAAACATCATAGACGGTTAAGCCAAGTGCTTCGCCACGGGGTTTGAGATTGACAACCAGCTCGTTGGTGCCAAGCGGGGTATCATCCCGGATATCTTTGAGGCCATCAATAGATTTCAACTCCTCCTTGAGAAGTTCCTTGGCTTTAAGCAAGGCATCATAATCCATGGAGAGAAAGCGTACCGAAATGGGGCTTCCGCCAAAGCTGAAGCTGCCGACCTGAACATTTTCGGCGTCAGGAAATTCGCCCAGGGCTGCGCTTAGGTCATCTGAGAAAGACTTAACGGTATAGTTACGATCCACGGCAGGAATAAGGACCATGAAAACACTGATGGTGTTGCCGTTCATCCATGAGTGTTGACTCAGGATGGCATTCTCATAGCCGTCTTCCGGTTGGGCCCGGGTTTCTCCAAATGCCATGGCCCGCTGAATGGCTTCTTCGCGGATCTGATTGGCGATCTCGGTATTGAGTCCCAGGGGCAGTTCAATACGTACCTGGGCGTATGGCGATTCGATGTCTGGAAAGAACTGGGCCTTGATGTGGGTTCCGGCAAAGGCACCGGCCATTACCAGGATGCCAGCCGCGGTTGCTGCCACCACGCTCCAGCGATAATGCATGATGACCTTAAGAAAAGGGCCGTAAATGTTTTCGATAAAATGGTTGATCCTGCTTTCCAGTTTGCGGCGCAAGGGGCTGGAAACACCTTTTCCAGGAGGGCTGGTCAAGGCCTTGCTGTGGGCCAGATGGGCGGGCAAGATGGTGGATGCTTCCACGAGAGAAAATCCCAGAGCAACCACGATCCCGAAAGCGATCTGCCAGGTGTAATTCCTAAGATCACCATAAAGGGCAAAGAAAGGCAGAAATGCCACCATGGTGGTAAGAATAGAAATAAATACCGGTTTGATCACCTCCATGGTTCCGGCAACGGCCGCATTGACCCCGGTCAGGCCATCTTTTTCACGGCTTACAAAGATGGCTTCTGCGATGACGATGCCGTCATCCACCAGAATCCCCAGAACCAGGATCAGTCCAAATAAACTCATCTCATTGATGGTGATCCCCATGAGCCACTGGGCAAAAAAAGTCCCCATAAAGCTGATGGGAATACCAAGGGCTACCCAGAAGGCCAGCCGTAAATTCAGGAAAAAGCTTAAAATGATCACTACCATGACCAGTCCCAGAAGACCATTTTTGATCAGCGTCGAAATGCGTTCCCTGAGCTCATCCGTATCCTTGATGAATTGATCAATGTGGATCAAGCCGCCATAGCGCTCCTCGAACTCAATGATCTTTTTGTCCAGAAGGTCCGCAATATCAAGGACATCCTCGTCATTGCTGTACATGACATGCAGATCAATGGTTTGCTTGCCGTCGGTTTCCTCATAGAACCAGTTGTCGGGCCATTGTTCCCGAATGGACGCGATCTCGCGCAGGGTGACCTGACGACCTTCAATACTGGAAATGATTGGAATATCTTCAAGCTGCTCGGCTTCATACTTCTTTTCGTAGGAGCGGATCTGAATGCGCTCCCGATCGGTCAGGATGGAACCTGAGGAAATATTCAAATTCGTGGCGCGGATGGCGTTCCCAATGTCACCGATGGTCAATCCATAGCGTTCCAGGTTGGTGGGTGAAACCTCGATCACGATCTCTCTGGGCGGGGTGCCAAAGGAGCGGATCAGGCTCACTTTGCCTGTCTTGGTCAATTCATCCCGGAACTCATCGGCTATGCGTTTCAGGTTGAGCAGATCCGTGTCTCCATAAATGGTGAGCATGGCCACCCGCTGCCACATGGTGTCCTGATAGATAACGGGTTTTTCTGCATCCACTGGATAGGTGGCAATGGAGTTCACGGCATTACGGATACGATCAATGGCTTTGATCATCTCGATGCTGGGCAGGATCTCAACATAGACCCAGCCATAACCATCCTGGGATCCTGAATAAATGCGTCCCAGCCCTTCCAGTCCTCTCAAACTTTCTTCGACCTTGGTGATGATGCCTTCTTCCACTTCACGAGCGGAGGCACCAGGATAAGGAATGTTTACCTGCACCCCTTGAAGGTCCATCTTGGGCATAACGCGGACATTCAGGGAGGAAAGGGCCGCCGCGCCAGCCAGCAGGATCACGATCATGATCCAGTTGGTGATCTTTATATGTTTGGTAAAAAATTCAATATAGTTTTTCAGCATGGTGGGTCCTTGGATCCTCGGTTAGGCGTCTGCGGCAGTTGAGTCTGTTGGTGCCATTTTATCCAGGGGCGCGATACGCATCCCGATGATGGGACTCTGAATCAGGGTGGTAATGACCTGGGTGTTGGGAGGAAAGGACCCTGCTGCGATGATGGCGGTATCTTCCTGGGTTGCCAAAACCTGAACGGGATAGCGGACCAGAATACTGTCTTCCAGGGCGTAGATATAGGAGCCGGGAACAATGACATCTCGAGGGAGCAGGGCCACGTTGGGCATGTCGATCCCATCAATGTAGACATCCATATAATTGCCAGGTAAGAAGGCGGGATCAAGAGCGGGGTTTTCCAGGACCACATGAAGGGTCACCGTCTGGCTCCGTTTATCGATAAACGCGTTCTGCCGACTCAGGTTGCCGTGGAGAAATTTGCTATGATCCTCTGTGGGAAAGACGCGGGCCTTGCGAAAATCTGCATCAGACAGCAGCTTGAGCTCGGAAACGGCCAGGGGTACGGCAATCTCAAGTTTGAATGGGTCAATGATGCTGGCTGCCACCTGTCCTGGAGAAAGCCAGCCACCCAATTTTGCGCCATCACTGAGAAGATAACCGTCGAAGGGGGCTCGAATGGTGTGCCGCTCAAGGGTGATCTCGGCATTTTTAACCATGGCGTGCTGGTTGAAGATATTATGCATGGATACACGGATGCGTTCCTGGGCATCGGTGATCTCAGGAAGATCCGGCGTGGTTTCCATGTTCAATTGTTCAAGATAGCTGCTCCATTTTTGGTAGACACTATTCTGACCATCATTCTTGAGTTGGGGGATAAGAGAAACAATGGCATTGATAAGGCCGGACCGGGCCTGACGGGTATAATTTTGAGCCTCCCGATCATCGATTTTCAAGAGAACCTCACCGGCTTTGACCATAAGACCGCTTTTCAGATCTCCCTTGGAATAGATGACCTGACCGCTGACCAGGGTCACCAGATCCAGGGTATGCTGGCTTTCAATGGTGCCATTGCCGTGGATCCGCAGGGTGTGGTCAGAAAAATCTAGGGTGCTGGTTGCTACTTTCCTAACCCGTTGAACCACATCCTTCTTTTTGGTCTCTTCCTTGGTGCTGGCCAGAAATGCCATTGAGCTGATCCCCAGCAGCAGAATGAGTGCCGCTGCACCCATTCGAAACCAGGCTTTATTGTGTAAATTTTGAAATTTCATAGAGTGGTTCCCATCCCTTGATCACATATGTCAATCGCCAACATCATGATGACACCTATTTGCTTTCTAGACGTGATAGATCCCGAAAGAACAGCTGGGACAAAAGCAGATGTCATGGCCTGGGTAGTGACAAGGGATGTGCCAAGTGAAAGGGGAAGGGTCTTAACCACATATAATATCAGCGAGATGAGGGACGCACATATACTCGAACCGGGATGGCGTTGTCGTGTTTTCAATCAGAATGATATAGCTGCCATATCGAAATGATATAGAATAAATCGTGATTGTATGGGGGGCGATCCTTCCACAGGTCAAAAATAGATGCTTCGGGCGGTTGAAATCTGTAGCCTCCCACCGCAACAATTAAGGCGGAGCGATAAGTTCAATTTAAACATTATCCCACAAGCAGATAATCGCAAAATAATATTAAGATTTATTTGAATAACAATTAAATAATTAATTGTTTATTCAGATTTGACATTATTAATTTAGGCCATGATTGATTATTGCTTCAATAGTTAACGGGGTAGGTATAAGGAAAGTTGAGATGGAAAATGTTGCAAAAGGGGGTAAAATGCGGATTGGGAATGGCTTTTACTCGGTTGAAGGTGGTCCGAATTTCAACCTGGCGAGCGTGGACCTCAGCACCTCAAGAGATATTTATGGCGATTCATATATCCTGAATCCGGAGCGAAAAAAAATCGTTTCTGGTCATTGGTTTCAGCCTGTGATCAACCTAGGGAGTGAACAAATATGAATTCACTTAGCCGACTCATCGCATTTTCAATGCTGGGCTTCAGTACCATGGCTTATGCTTCATCCGATGCAGTGGCTGCCTATGCCATTGACAACTTTTTCCTGTTTATCTGTGCCGTTCTGGTCCTCTTCATGCAGGCGGGGTTTGCGCTGCTTGAATCGGGTTTGAACTCAGCCAAGAATACGGTAAACATCCTTTTCAAGAATATCATCGATCTCAGTGCAGGAGCCCTCCTATTCTACGTGGTCGGCTACAGTTTGATGTATCCGACAGACGGCAATGGTATCCTGGCGTTTAGCGGGTTTGGATACGTCGGTGAATCCAGTGAAGCCGGTGCAGGTGTTTTGAATCCCCAGGTAAACTGGCTTTTCCAGGTTGCCTTTGCGGCAACAGCAGCCACTATAGTTTCTGGAGCGGTGGCGGGGCGCATGAAATTTTCTGCCTACCTCATTTATTCGGTGGTTCTGACAGGCTTGATCTATCCTATCAGCGGCTACTGGAAATGGGGTGGAGGCTGGCTGGACGCCTTGGGATTTTATGATTTCGCAGGTTCTCTGGTTGTCCATGACCTGGGTGGATTTGCCGGGTTGGCCGGCGCCCTGGTCCTGGGGCCCCGGGTAGGACGATTCAAAAAGAATGGCGGCTCCAAAGCCATGCCGGGTCACTCTTTGACCATCTCTACCCTGGGTGTCTTTATTCTCTGGATCGGCTGGTATGGTTTCAATCCAGGAAGTCAGCTCGCCATTGTGGGGGTTGACAATACCAATATGGTGATGCTCATCGCTGTGAATACTACACTGTCTGCAGCGGCAGGTGGCGTCACTGCCATGGTCCTGGCTTGGTGGCTTTTCAAAAAGCCGGATCTGTCCATGGCCCTCAACGGTATCCTGGCCGGCCTGGTGGGTATTACAGCAGGATGTGACTCCGTAACCAATGGAGAGTCCATCATGATTGGTCTGATCGCTGGTCTGCTTGTGGTTCTAGCCATTCTCTTCCTTGAAAAAATGAGAATAGATGATCCAGTAGGCGCCTGGCCGGTTCACGGCGTTGCCGGCGTCTGGGGTGGGTTGGCAACAGGCATTTTTGGTGACCACTCTCTGGTTGCTCAGCTTATCGGCTCCATCGTCATTCCTTTGTGGGGGTTCCTCACCATGTATGGCCTGTTTGGACTACTCAAAGCATTTAACCTCCTCCGCGTCTCAGAGACGGAAGAGATTCGAGGGCTGGATATCAGCGAACATCAGGAAGAGGCATATGCCGGCTTTCAGATCTTCACAGCAGAATAAGGAAAGGGGAGAACATGAAACTAATTATTGCCATCATTCAACCTGAAGAGCTTCCCGACATCAAGGATGAACTCCTCAAGGAGAAGATCTATAAATTTACTGTGACCAATGCCAAGGGGCAGGGCAAGGAGATTCCAGTCACTGAGGTATACAGGGGGATCTCCCATGAGATCACCCTCCTCAATAAGGTCCGTCTGGAAATCGCTGTGAATGACGAATTCGTTCAGCCAGTTGTTGAAGCTATCTCACGGGTGGCCCGTGGCGAAGATGAACTGGGCCGAGGCAAGATCTTTATCCTGCCCATTGAAGAAGTGATCCGCATTCGAACCGGAGAGACGGGGCCTGATGCCATAGGCTGACTAAAAAGATCTACCGCGTAACAACCTGTGTCGACCTCCCCGGTCGACACACTCCTCACAAAAGAGCCTGAAGTAAGCGGGCTCTTTTGTATTTTAGGACTTTCTATGGAAACTGAACCTATTCAGCATTAACCTGTCGACCCAAACCGAGGAATTATGAGTGATCTAAAAGGAGCGGTTGTCAAGGACTGTAAATACGTATGAAATTAACACCCAAAGTCATTCTGCTGGTTCTGGTGGTCCTTCTGATCTCCATGAGCATGTTATCCATTCCCATTTATTGGTACACGCGGGTAGCCCTGGAGGATAGCCTGGGCGACCAGCTTATCCGCATGAGTCATGTCATCGGTCAGAATCTGGATCAGGACGTCCTGCAGACATTGAGCGTGGAGCCGGAACTGGGTGGTTTGCGCAGACAATTCGAAACAAACCTTGAGAAATTTTCCACAGAGGGAATAGTCGGCATCACCCTCTATCGTCGGGATGGAACCATCTTGGCCCAGGACCGGCAGACAAAAAAGGAACTGGTCAGCCTTTCTCAGGCTCTCCCTGGACTCCTGACCCTGAGTGCAGATGGCCAGGCATCGGTGTCAGAAATCTATCAAATGGCCAATGGCAGCTATGTGAAGGCAGTGGCCAGACCAGTGACCACAGGGGTTGACCAGGAAGTCGTCCTGGTGATTTGGGCCGGTGCAAATTATATGGCTGTGATCAACCAAATGCAGGGGAGCCTGCTGTGGATATTCCTGGCGGCCATCCTGGTTGCCATTGCCATGACTTACATCTTCTCCCGTTCATTGATTCGACCTGTACATGCACTGTCCCGCTATGCCGGAGCCATTCAGTCCAATCTCAATTCCACGCCCATCGATCTTCATCGCAGTGATGAGCTCGGCGATTTGAATCAATCGCTCATGAAGATGCACGAAGAGATCAGGAAGCAGGAAGAGACCGCCCGACAACTCCTGGCTGGCATTGCCCACGAGATCAAAAATCCTCTGGGGGGCATGGAGATCTATACCGGTCTGCTCAAGGATGAACTGGCACAGTTACCAGATGGGAAGGCGGGGGAGATGGGATCCTATCTGCAAAAGATCAGCGCTGAATTACATCATCTCAACCGCATCGTTCAGGAATACCTCGATTATGCCAGGCCCTTGAAAAGTGTCATAGAACCCGTTCGCATTCAGGAGGTCTTTGATGATATCAAGACCCTTTTGATACCAGAAATGAATGGTTTAGATCAGTCCCTGCAACTTTTTGGAGATGCTACTTTGCACACAGATCGCTCCAAGCTTCACCGGGTCTTTCTCAATCTGGTCCAAAACGGGCTCACGGCAGCCGGTCTTGGGGGAGAGATCCAGGTTGAGGTCATCGAGCATCAGACTAGCCTGGAACTTCAGTTCAAAGACAACGGCCCGGGTATTCCTGCAGCAGACAGGGAAAGGGTCTTTGAACCCTACTTTTCCACCACGGACAGGGGTTATGGATTGGGTCTATCCATCGTCCAGAGTATTCTTGCCGAACTCGGTGGCACAATCCTTGTCCAAAGGAGTGATGCATCAGGGACTGTCTTTGTGGCAACCCTGCCAAAAAAGGAAATGAAGAATACGTGAAACCACTCATTCTGGTCATCGAAGATGATCAAACCATGCGAGAAGGCATTGCCACCGTTCTGGGTAAATCCGGATACCGGGTTGCATCAGCTGAAAATGGCCTGATAGGCGCTGAGCAATTCAGGTCCCTGGCTCCTCACCTGGTGATCACGGATCTTAAGCTACCGGGTAAAAGTGGCATGGAATTGCTTCAGGAGTTTCAAACATTGCGTCCTGAAACCCCCATCATCTTGATCTCTGCTTTCGGGACCATCGACCTGGCGGTGAATGCCTTGAAACTCGGGGCCCGGGACTTTCTCGCCAAACCATTTTCCATTGATGAACTTCGCAGCAAAGTGGCCTTCATTTTTGAAGATCAGAAAGTGGTGCAGAAGAAACCGCAGCCCATCACGGATCATTTCCATGGCCTGGTGGGAACCTCACCAGGCATGCAGAAATTGATCGCCCAGATCAAACAGATAGCCAGAGCAGACAGCCCGGTACTGATCACAGGTGAAAGCGGGACAGGCAAAGAAGTCATCTCAAAAGCCATCCATGGAGAAAGTCCCCGAAGGGACAAAGAGATGCTGGCCATCAATTGCAGCGCTTTGACGGATACGCTTCTGGAGAGCGAGCTCTTTGGACACGAGAAGGGAGCCTTCACTGGTGCCGTTCGGCAGCACAAGGGCATCTTTGAACAAGCCCATGGCGGAACCATCCTCCTGGATGAAATTGGTGACATCTCGCCCCAACTTCAGGTCAAGCTGCTCAGGGTACTCCAGGATCAGCGCTTTCAGAGACTGGGAGGTACAGAGACCATTGACGTGGACGTGCGTATCATTGCCGCCACCAATCGCGATCTGGAATCGGCCATGGAGCGAAAACAATTTCGCGAGGATCTGTTCTTCCGCCTGAATGTGCTGCCCCTGCAGGTACCCGCACTGCGGGAACGCATGGAGGACATCCCAGAACTGGTCCATTTCTTTATCGACAAAAAATGTCAGCGGCTGGATCGCAACCCACCCAGCGTTTCGGCCGAGACCATGGATCGCCTGTGTGCCTACTCCTGGCCTGGAAACATCAGGGAATTGGAGAATTTCCTGGAACGGCTGCTCATCTTTTCGGAAGGTGACGAGATCAAAGCCAGCGATGTCTATTTTGAAAGACCCCAGAAAAGATCAGCAGGTAATAGCGGACAACTGAATGAAGTTATGGAAGAAACGGAGATGGAACTGATCCGCAACGCCATGCACTGGGCCGGTGGTATTCGTCAGAAGGCTGCACGTAAATTAGGGATCAAAACCAGCACCCTGTATTACAAGATGGAAAAATACGATCTCTTTGAAGAGTTTGGTGGGAAACAAGCCAGGGAAGGGGCTGAAGAATGAAATCATTTATCTGCCTGATGGCTCTTGTCATGAGCGTCGCAGGGATTTCGCAGGATCTGCAATCTGCCTGGCAGCAATACACAGATACGGGCTCGAAATTGACCCAGTTGGATATCCAGATTCAACAACTTCTGACTCAACAGGAGCAACTTAGAGCAGAGAATATCAGCCTCCTGGAAAGCACGACCTGGTACAATAGCTGGTTGAACAAATTACGCCTCTCAGGGAATAGCAACGAGCAGTTAAACCTGCTTGCCCAAATTGAGTCCCTGGAACGTCAGCACGAAGCTGCATTAGTGGAGCAGAAAATCGAGCTGGCACAGCTCAAGGAATCATATACCCGCCTGGTTCAAGAGTACGAACAGAGTGGCCGTTTCCCCGATGAACAACGCTCCACGGCTCAGCGGGTGACCCAGCTTCTCAACCAGAAAAACAATGAGCAGATTCTGCTTCCCGATTACCGTGAGCTGGTGGAGGATGAATATGCCAGTCCGGCTCTCCGAAGACTGGTTCTGGAAGATTTGAGCACACTTCTCAAAAACAAATTAACCCGCATCGACCAGGCCATTCAGGCGGCCAACGAGCAAGCTGAATTGGCTGAACGACTCCAGGCTTTTCAGGAGGATCTGGGGCTTCAGCTCCAGGCAGGCCAGGATGTTCGCGAGCGCAACGAGCTGGGAGAGCCCTCCCAGAACTATTCCTGGGAAACCCGCAATGATCAAATGTTTGATGCTGCCGTGGGGACAGAAGTCAGTGAACTCGGTTCAGGAGGGGGTGAATCCGTTGTCATCACCATGGACCGTACGTCGATGCTATCACCAAGCGTAGAAGCAGGGGGCACTGATGGGCAGCGTCAGTTACGAGGCAAACAGCTTGAATATCAGAAGCTGCTACAGCAGATCACAACCGAGCTGAATTCATCTCAATAGATCCGTGTCCAACCCATTGAGGACCAGCATCACACGTCGTCTGGCAGTATTTCAACTGATTGGGATACTAGTCATGTTCTGGCCTGTTGATGCTGCCAGGGGGGTGGAAAAGCAATTCACCCTGGGAGCATATTGGGACAGTAATCCCATAGAATCAATATCCAATCCTGAAGGCACCTTTGGGATAAAACTCCAACAACGTCTGGCGCTAAATGGCAAGCAGGTCTGGGGTTGGACCATCAATGCCGTGCTGGTGGGCCAGGGATTTATCGAACCGGTCCTGTTCCTGGATTCAAAACTGGTTGCCAACGGGGTGGTCAATATGTATCGGGAACCGCTTAAGGGTTGGATCTTGAACACCCGGCTGGAGACCTTCCAAAAGCTCTATTTTGGAGCCTTTGATCATCATTCCCGGTCGGTGGTCAGGGTTTCTTTAGGGCATCCGATCAGCCCAGCCAGTCGCATAAAGCTTGGCCTCTCAGGGTCACGATCCCAGCTGAATATCACGTCAACCTATACTTACTTTGAATCTCAAGGATTCTTCACCTACCAGCAGATGTTGGGCTCTGCCCTCAGCTCAGAGATCAGTGTGTCCCTGGGACAGCTGGATTTTATCGATCTACCTGCCAGGGAACTGGTGGATGGTCTCCTGCTTCCCCGCCAGGATGAAGATCAACAGGATAGGTACGGTCGGGTGGCCATCAATATTAATTTTCAAAGAAAGGTGATCTGGGGTATCTCAGTGAGCCAGGAAAGGGTAGCATCCAACAGTGTCATTGGCGATGCAAATATATTTCTGCTGAAGCTCTACGCTTCTCAGCGCCTGGCTCAAAAACTATTCATCCATTTTGTTCTCCAGGGAATGGATAAGAATTATGACCAGCAAGAGGTCAGCAGTTCCAACCCTTATCGCGACCCTGAAGAGATCATCCAGAATCAGATCCATTGCCAGCTTGAACATATTAGCGCTCCGGACAAAACTTTCTATTTCCAATATGGCTATTTGAAGAATGAAACCATCTTTAATCAATGGTTCTACGAAAAACACCTTTTTGAAGTTGGGATGAAATTCAAT
>JGI11705J14877_10001782_pt1 | contig 11985 bp, 7 predicted proteins | sample Etolaghawater15m_FD_14877 | JGI IMG/M metagenome (IMG submission 14877) | reverse complement strand
TGGAGGTCATCGGGGTACTTTTAATGACATTGGCGCTCCTGTTGACCATAAGTTTTGTCACATATTCAGCCCAGGATGAACTTTCAGTCAACCGGTATTTCATTATTGAAAATGCCATGGGTATCATCGGGGTCTTTGCGAGCTATACCCTGATCAAATTCGGTTTCGGATACATTTCCTGGGGGTTTATCCTAATGATCGGACTCTGGGGCTGGTGGATCTTTGCCGGAAAAGAAAGACAGAATCTACTGAGATTCAGCATTTATCTATTCATCATGATGTATGTACTCGCAACAATGCTGAGCGTGCCTGCATTAAAGACCCGTCTGTTCCTGCCATCCGGCTATGTGGTGGGGGGGCTGATCGGTGGAGCCACAGCTGAACTGTTTCAGGACTGGTTTGGTGTCCTCCCGACACTTATCCTTCTCTCGGTAATCATGATGATCCTGATCTTCGCCTATCTCCGACTGTCAATGTTCGCTCCTCTGCTGAAGATTCGGGACAGTTTTTCAAATTTACTTTACCGAATCGGTTATCACTGGCGCAGGTTTTTGGAGACCCGACGAGAGAGGAGTCAGGCCCGTAAAGAGGCGAAGGCACTGAAACGCATTAAAAAAGAGACATCAGACAACTCAGTCGCTGGTAAAAAGGAATCCGGCGCACAGGGAGCGGTTAAGGAGGAGGGGATTCTGAGCTTCGGTGATGAAGAGGATCCGATCCCCTTCGAAGAAGACATTGAGATGCAGACGGTGGAGGATGAGGCGCCTGAGATCGTCCGGCCTGTAGCTGAGGGCGATGCAGTCCCGTTTGGAAGAGCATCCGGATTGGCCACAGCCGCTCATGAGCAGGAAGGAATTGAGTCCGCTACCGGGGACGAGCCGGTACCTGGCGTCAAGGGAGCGCAGCAGAATCATGCAAATGAGATCCTGAGCATTACAGAGCAGAGCGGGACGGCAGCAGCGACCGGAAGCCCCTTCACGAGACAGGCTGAGCATTCAGGTGAAGAATCCGGTGATGAGGATGATCTTGGGGAGTATGAAGTTGAGGAAAAACTGACTGATGAACTGATCAATTATGATGAGAACAGAGAGACGGATGACCGGCCGGAATACAAATTACCGAGTGTTGATCTTCTCAACGATCCTGAGGGCAGTCAGGAAGTGGATCCTGATGAACTCAATGAAAATGCGAAGATACTGACACAGACCCTGGCGGACTTCGGGGTCAGCGGGAAGGTGACCAAAGTGATACCTGGGCCGGTGGTCACCCTCTATGAGGTTGAGCCTGCCACAGGCGTGCGGGTGAACAGGATTTCGGTTCTCAGCGACGACATCGCCCGTGTCATGTCCGCAAAGCGGATCAGGATCATTGCACCGATCCCGGGTAAAAATGTGGTGGGGGTTGAGATCCCGAACAAGAGCCCGGAAATCGTCTATTTCAAGAGTATCGTCAACAGTGAGATGTTCAGCCGGGGCTCTTCGGTTCTGAGTATTGCCCTTGGGAAGACTGTAAATGGACAGCCCTTTACCTTCAACCTCGACAAAATGCCGCATCTGCTGATCGCAGGTACCACAGGCAGCGGTAAATCGGTGTGTATCAATACGCTGATCATGAGTATACTTTACAGGGCCAAACCATCTGAAGTGAAATTCATCATGGTTGACCCGAAAAAACTGGAACTGAGTGTGTATAAGGCTCTGGTGAATTATCACCTGATCACCAGCGAAGATATTGATGAATATGTGATCACCAGTCCTCAGAATGCCGTCATGGCCCTGCGCAGTGCAGAGGTTGAGATGGAACGGCGCTACACGGTCCTCAGCGAGGCCAAAGTGAGGAATATTGCGGAGTACAACAACCGGGCAGAGCAGAATCCTGCGATAAAGGCGCTTCCCTACATTGTGGTGATCATTGATGAACTGGCTGATCTGATGATCACTGCCAGCCGGGAGATCGAGGAACCCATTGCCCGACTGGCTCAGATGGCCCGTGCTGTGGGTATCCATCTGGTGGTGGCTACACAGCGGCCGAGTGTGGATGTGATCACGGGTGTGATCCGCAGTAACTTTCCAGCCAGGATTGCCTTTCAGGTGCCGACGAAGATAGACAGCCGGACCATTCTGGATACCGGTGGAGCAGAAAAACTTCTGGGAAAAGGAGATATGCTCTTTCTCAGTCCCGGGACCAGTGAGCCGGTGCGGGTGCACAACAGCTTTGTTGTCCTGGAGGAGATCGAAGCGGTTCTGGAGCATATCACCAAGCAGAGTACGGTCGAAGAGGAATTCCTGCTTCCATCCGCTGCTGAGGACGGCGGAGAGGGAGACGATATGGATCTTTCCGAGGATGGTGAGCGGGACAAACTCTTTGAGCAGGCGATGCGACTGGTCGTTCAGCATCAGCAGGGATCTATCAGCCTTGTGCAGAGGAGACTACGTGTGGGATACAGCCGGGCGGCGCGGCTCATCGATGAGCTGGAGCAGGCTGGCATAGTGGGCCCCTTCACTGGTTCTAAAGCCAGGGAGGTACTGGTGGAACCTTCGTATCTGGAACATGTTGACAGCATTGATGACGGTTCATTCGATGATGATTAGGCCTTTTATTTTTACTGATTTTTACTAAATGAACGCATTTTCAGCCAAAAAATGACTAAGCATCGATTTCTCGTATCTACGGCTCTGCTGATTTCACTGCTCATGGGCACGTCCCTGTCGGCTTCTGCTGCAGAGGAAAATCCTGAAATGCAGGGTGCTGTCGTTGAAATGACGGATATCTACAGTCAGCTGTTCCGGAGGTATTCTCTTCGGGATCAGTTCGATAGACCGGATGACATACAGGCCATCGTACAGGACAAATTCGGCCGTATGCTGCTGGGAACGCATCAGGGACTGTTCATTTTCAATGGATATGAGTTTCAGCTTTTTCGGGGAGGAGGGAATCCGGCCTTCCATGATAATCTGGGAATTCGGGTCATTGAAGAGGACAGTGAGGGAAATATCTGGTTCGGCACGGATGAGGGTCTTTTTTGCATGGATTATGAGAAGGGGGAGATCTCGCGCATCCCTCTTGATCTTCACGAAGTCCCCTATGATACCACTAATCCCAATTTAAACCGGGGCCGAACTGTTGTTAAGATGATTAAGAGTTCCCTTGATGAACTGCTGATTATTTTCTATAGGCAGAACGGTTTTTACCGAGTCAGGATGTCCGATGCATCCTACACATTATTCCAGATCCGTGATGACAGGTGGGTGACGGACAAGGGTCCCTTGATGCAGAAAATGTTTGCAGGCCCAGAAGGTGAGATGATTATTCTAAGCAGTACCGGCAAGCTGTATAGGTATCAGGAAACGACGGGGCTGCTTGTTGATCTTCTTCCCGCCGGGATCTTCGGGGAAATGAAAATCCTGTATTTCTTTTCTGATGTGGACGGCACTTACTGGTTGAATACTGAACATCACGGATTGATACATTATGATCCTGAAACAGGAAAGTATTCGAAACACCAGTTACAAATGGATAATAAGGCTATCAATAATCAGATCACCCGTGATCAGGACGGATATTACTGGATAGCCGGTTTTAATGTTCTCTATCGTTTTCATCCAGAGTTGGGAACGGCCCGCTACCATCTGCAGGATATTGTGAATGATATTGGCAAAAAGACACTTCTTATTAACAGCTTTTACATAGACAGAAATGGAGATCTATGGTTGCTGACAAGATCAGGGCTGATAAAAAAGAAGGATGAAATCGACATATCAAAAGTCCCTATCATTCGGCGAACGGATAAAAAGAGCTCTATCCGCTTTCTACACAAGATGAATGATCAGCAGTATTATGTCGGCACCGGTGGAGACGGCCTGCAGATATTTGATTTCAGGAAAAAGACCATCAGTACATCAGTTGAGCAGGGACCCTTTTCTTCGGAATTTCTCAGGGGAGACTGTTCATCCATTGCTGTCAGCGGCGACACAGCCTATGTGGCTTTTCGGAACGGGAGAGTATTCGAGCTGGTTCAGGACGGCTACTCCAGCTGGTCGAGTATTCGGGAGTTACCCATACCGTGGAAAGATCCCAAATCCAGGAATTTACAGATCGAACTGGATGGGCTTAAAAATTTGTGGATCTCATATCCAGGTGACGATTCACGCCTGATAGAGTACAGTCCAAAAAACAGCAAAGCTGTTGAGCATACTCTTCCGGAAGGATCTTCGATCCGGTCCTATGCCATCAATGATTTTCATCTTGATCGCGGTGGGAATCTCTGGTTTGGAAGCAATGACGGTCTTTATAGGTATAATATCGCTGATAAGCAGTTCGATCACTTTCATCACATGAATGAAAAAGACAGGGTGATGATCAATGATATTGAGGAAGACAGTGAGGGTACGATCTATTATGCGACAAATTCACTGGGGATCATCAGGCTTGTAGACGGTTCTGAACAGGTGGTCAATGCCGCTCTCAATAATCGATGGATCTGGGATATGGAATTATCCGAATCCAATGCTAAAATCTGGTTTACCGAATTAAGTACGGGACTGCATCAGATCGATCTGCGAACGAATGAATATACGGATCTGCAGAACATCAATAGCAGGCAGGTTTTAAATTACTTCAAGATAGCCTTCTCCACGGACGGCGGCATTTTTATGTGGGAGCCCAATGGTCTGGCCATCTTTGATGTTCAGGATAATCTGATTCAGAAATATCAGAATGTCCCTGATCTGAAATTCAGTCTGTCTGCACGGCATTCTGTGATTGAAGAGGGGAATACGATACACTTTGCCTCAAAAACCCACATTTACAGCATGGAAAAAGAAAAGATCAGCAGACCTGCAAACACGAACTATGTTTATCTGAGCAGGATTCTCATAAATAATACCGAGGTATTAAGTTCCCAGGACAGCGTTTTCGGCACGCCTGTGCTGTCAGGCAGGCTGAATGAGTGGCCGGAAATCACACTGAACCACAGACATAAGATCCTGACTGTTGATTACTACCTGCCGGAATTCATACAGCCGGAGAGAGTCAGTTATGCGATCATGCTGAAGGGACTGGACAGTGACTGGCAGTATGTAGGAAATCGGAGATCAGCCACTTATGCTTTCCTCCCGCCGGGGAAATATGAATTCCGAGTGAGATCCAGCAGTCCTGACGGATTGTGGACTGAAAATGAAAGCGGTTTTTATCTTCAGGTTGTTCCGGCTTACTGGCAGACTCTGGCTTTCCGTATCACTCTGATCGGTCTGTTCGTGCTCATGGCAGCGATGTTCGCATATCAGCGAATTCGCAGCATACAGCGAAAGAATATGATGCTGGATATGCACAACCGGGCTTTGCGGGAGGAGATCGATCTGCGCAGAAAAGCGGAAATGGAAGCCAGAAAATTAAGCACAGCGATTGAGCAGAGTCTGGATGCCGTACTGATATGTGATCTTGAGAGCAGAATAGAATATGCAAATACTGCGTTTGAGAATATCACACAGGTAGCTGTCAGCGAATGCCGGGGTCGTACACTGCAGGATGTTCTGGGACTGAAAGAGAGTGTGAACCTGATCGGACTGAGTGACGGCGACAGGGTGGAGCAGTCCAGCACACCGATTGAAACCGTACTGAAAGACGGTAGGCGTATCGAGTTTATACAGATGCTTTCCCCGATTCGCGACCAGAGCGGGGAAACCATACTGTTTGTCATCATTCTTCATGATGTGACACAGCTGAACCGGATGGAAAAGGAGTTGGAACTGAGCCGCAGGCTGCAGGCAATCGGAACGATGGCCAGCGGTATCGCCCATGACCTTAACAACATTCTTGCTTCGATCCGGCTGAATGCTGACCTGATCATAAAAAATATTCCTGAAGGCACGAATGACTATTGGGATATGACAGAATTGATAGAAAGTACCAAGCGGGCCAATGCCATTGTCAGGGATATCCTGGATTTCAGCAGGAGGGAGGGTATACGAAGAATACCTTTTAATCTCAGTGAGATGATCCTGACAAATACACGCATTATTAAGAATATGGTGCCTGAGCCCCATCAGATCAGATTTCAGGTTGCTTCAGACCTGAATATCAGGGGTGATCGGACGAAGCTCTTTCAGGTGATTATGAATCTTGTGTCCAATTCTGTTCATGCGATTCAGGCAAAGGACAGTGGACTGATCAGCGTACGCTGTGAAAAAGTGTCTGTGAATTCCAGGAATATGGATAAATATCCAAATGCAAAACCAGGAAGCTACATACAGATCGTTGTGGCAGACAACGGTTCAGGCATACCTACAAGCATCATCAATAGTATTTTTGATCCATTTTTTACTACCAAAGAAGTGGGACAGGGTACGGGAATCGGATTGTCTATCATCCGGAATATTACAGAGAGCCATGAAGGAATGGTCTATGTGGAATCTCAGGAAAATGTGGGAACAGAGTTTCTCCTGATTTTTCCCCAGCAGGCAAATTAGCTGAACCGTTTACAGGCTCAGCTCTCTGATCATGACCAGAGAATAAGCTGTATCATGCTGATATTTTCCACCAGCTGTCGGCGATGTTCGCCGAGTGAACTCAGATCAATGATAATATAGTGAGACAGCTCGCTGCTGTTGATCCTGAAAATCCGCATAACAGGCTTTGAATCCGTAATGACCCTGTCAGTGTAGGGACTGTTTTCACTGAAAAAATCCTGGTCCCCCAGCTGTTTTCCCAGAGCGGTTCTGATATCCTGCCCTATGAGATCATCTGCCGGGTGGTTGAGAAAATCGTAGTGACCGTCCATTTCAATAATGCTTCCGCTGCTATTTGCCGTAATCCGGCAGGCATGGCTGTTGAGGATGAGATTTACTGCATTTTTCTGTTCATCCACAAGCACTTTCTCGATCTGCTTGCGGTGGCTGATATCTATGAAACTGCCCTGTATGCCGATAACTTCAGTTTCCCGGAGCATTCGGTTCATCTTGATTTCGCACCAACCCGTGCTGCCGTCCTTCTTTCTGTACTCCGCCTGATACAGAATGGGCTCACCCTGACCGGACGACTTTTGCTCCAGAAGATAATTGAAGTGTTTTTTAAGCTTCTTTACGGCTCCCTCATCGAAGATCTGTTTCATTGAGCTGTTCAGCAGTTCCTCTACACTGTAGCCTGTCATCGCCTGCACGCTGGGAGTGATAAAATTGACTTTTCTGTCGGGAGTGGCTGTCCATATCACATCTTTTGTATTCTCTGAGATCAGTCTGTATTTCTGCTCACTCTGCTCCAGAGCCAGTTCCATGGCCTTACGGTCTGTGATGTCGATCGTCGTTGATATAATCTGCCGGTATCCCGGTTCAATCTGTTCCACAACAGCTTCCGAGCGAAGCCATCGCAGAGTACCGTCTGCATGCAGTATTCTGTAGTCAAAACTGATTTTACCGTCATAGCCTCTGTACATGAGGTCAAACTGTTCAGCCGTATGAACTCTGTCCTCAGGATCGACCAGATTAAGAATGGCCTTTGGATCGTTATTGAAGAACTCTTTTTTGTAACCGGTGACTTTTTCAATGACCGGGGAGATATAGCTGAACAGCTCCTGCCCGTTCTCATAGATGCGGCTGCTCCAGACATAGGAAGGCTGCATGCCCAGCATTTTGGACATTTCGCTGATTCGGTATCTCAGGCTGTCGATCTTGTCGATATGCGCACTGATGTCCCGAATAGTCACGATGACCATATCACTGAGATTTCTGCCTCTGCTCAGAAGACTCATGTGAGTTTCCCCGATAAAGCGGTCCCCCATGTGATCAATAAAGGTGATACTGAAACTGACGGGATTTCCCCTTTCTGTCACCTCTGAGAACTTGTTGATGTATTCTGAATGATTCTGCTCATGTACAAACTGATACAGATGCTGTCCCTGAAGATTGCTGGTGACACCGGCGCGAAGAGTTTCAGGGCCTGCTGACTCACATCCCTGATCACTCCGGAGGTTGTCATGATCATGACGGCGTCCGGCAGAAGGGCCAGCAGACTCGTGTATATATCATAGCTGTAGCGGATATTCTCCCCAACACCGGTCTGGACTCGAGTGATTATGCCGAGAATGGATTCGACTTCATCAGTGCTGGGCTGCGGTTTCAGAAGCAGAGAGTTGAAACTTCCGTCAGCCGCTACGGCCGATAATTCAAGCTGCAGCTCCCGTCCCTGTTTTAGTGTGTCCAGGATCGAGGACCAGTTCTGTCCATCTTTATGGGCCAGATCCCGAATATTCCGTTTTCTGCCCTTTTTTCGCCAGAGTTTGGAAAACTCCCTGTCGAAGCCTGCGCTTGAGTAAAAAATAGTACCATCGGTCTCCATTAAAAAGATCATTTGACCGGGAAGGCTTTCACACAATGTTTCAAATACCTGCTTATGATCGATCATCTCTCACCTCAGCTGCCGTTGATTAGATTTTGCACCTCAGTGCTAAAATAAGGAATTATTTTTATTCAGTGTAGTACAAAATCCCTCTGCATCAGCCTGCTGTGCAGCCGCATTTCCCTGTTCAGTTCTCTGGCCTGACCCTTTGTGAGGGCATTTAGGCCGTCCCAGAACGGCTTTCCATGGCTCATCACCTTCAGATGACACAATTCATGCAGGATTACATAGTCAAAGAGGTGGGGGGGAAGCAGACTGATCAGAATGTTGAAATTCAGGTTCCCGCGGACGGAACAGCTGCCCCATCTGGATCTGAGGAGCTTGACTCGAATGATCGCCGGTTGAAACCCGTGCATCTGCGCAAGCTCTCTGCACCGTGTAAGGATACGCTGCTCTGCCTCTTCGCGCTGAATGCTGATCCTGGGCAGTGATCTGAGTGCTGATTCTTCCGCACTGTGGCGTTCACGGATGCTCTTCTGCCTGTGGAGCCAGTGCTGCAGATGTTCTTCAATGACGGCTTCAGCTTGTGTGATCCACCGTTTATGGGGCATTGAAATTCTTATTCTTTCAGGGTAGATACTGATCCGTAGATGACGGTTCCTGCGGCTGATCACAAATTCGATCTGTCCGAGCTGCGGATGATGCCTGCTATGGCGTGTCTCATGCATCCTTCGCTGCCGTTCCCTTTTTTGCCAGCATGTCGGCGTAGTCATTCCAGCGGTTCCCGCTGTGGGCCGGAACCTTGATCCATTCGATCACAGTACTCCGCTGACGATTCATGAAGTCCCTGTATGCTGCAGTTGCAGGATTATTGGTTTTCCAGCTGCCTTTGGCCCAGTGCATGATCCCGGTATAGTCAAAATAAATGCGGATGGTCGTAATACCCTGCCGTTCAGCCCATGCAACAGTCTCCATGGCCGCCTTCAACTCCCCCGCAACCTGATGCATCTTGACCAATGCCGGGTCGTCGAGTGTTCCGAATGTCTCATGGATCTTATCACCGTCCCTGAGAAGCACCATGCCCCAGCCGACCCGACCGCGACTGAAGCTGCCGTCGATATAGGCCTCATAGCCGCTGCCGGATGTATTAGGCTCCCCGCTGCCGGCTTCCCTTCCGTCCCAGATCTCCTGCAGCTGATCAATGAATTCCTTCTCCTTCAGCTCGTGAAAGCGCGGGCTGAAACTGCCTTTGCTTGGCTTATGGTAGAGGACGATTTTCCCGATATCCCTGCCGCCGACGCTGACAGTGATCTTAATGGAGTAATCCCTGACACTGTCCAGGTCGGTTATCGCAGTGAATGTATCCCTGTTCAGTTTCTGACAGTATGCCCGGGCTGCATTCTTCAGTTCTTTTTCATACAAAGCGGACTTGGCTCCTGCTGTTAATTTAAGTATCTTTCCCCATGCTGGATATCACTCCGAGGATCATTTATGAAGACAATCACTTGCTGCTGGTCGATAAACCGGCCGCTATGCTCTCTCAGGGAGACAGGACCGGTGATCTCGCCATCACTGACGCAGTCGAACACTATCTGAGAGTCAGGTACGCCAAAGCGGGGAATGTGTATGTCGGTCTTCTGCATCGGCTGGACCGCCCCGTCTCCGGACTGCTGCTCATCGCCAAAACGTCCAAAGCCGCTGCTCGCATGAGTCGTCAGTTTCAGGACCGGCTTGTTCAGAAAATTTATCTTGTCTGGGCTGAGGGCACTCTGAAAGATCATGGGCGGATGGAACATTTCCTGATCAGAGAAGGAAAGCTCAGCCGCAGTGTGGATGCAGACAGCCCCGAGGCTAAAGAGGCCGTGCTTGAATATCATTCGATTGGAACTCATGGTCCGGGAAGCCTCCTTGCAGTGAATCTTCTCAGCGGCAGACATCACCAGATCCGCTGCCAGTTCAGCACAGAAGGACACCCTGTGATAGGAGACAGTCTGTATGGCTCGACAAGGTCTTTCAAACAGGGGAAAATTGCTCTGCACAGCGCAGTCATAGCCTTTGAGCACCCGGTCAGAAAGGAAGCCATGGCCTTTTACAGCAGACCGGAGTTCTGGCCGGATCCTCCGAGATCACTGCTTCCCGAATCTCAGGAGCAGGGCCTCCAGCAGCTCATGAACCTTTTCCAGTGAAGCGATGTCCATTTTCTCATCGGGACTGTGAGGATCTTTGATCGTAGGGCCGATACTGATCATGTCCATCCCGGGATACTTGGAACCGATAATTCCGCATTCCAGTCCGGCATGAATGATCTCCACGATCGCCTCCCGACCGAAAGTATCCTTATAAACCTCCCTGCAGGTCGCCAGTAGCGGGCTGTTGAAATCCGGCTCCCAGCTGGGGTAGCCGTTGCCGCTGCGTACCTTTGCAGCTGCCAGGGTAGCGACGGATTCGATGCGGGCCGTCAGAAAATCCAGAGAACTCATAGAGGAACTGCGCTGACTCGTCAGAACCCGGAGCTCCTTGTCCATTATTCTTACATTTGCCAGATTGCTGCTGCTTTCCACGAGCCCCTCGATCCGGTTGCTCATGCTGTGCACCCCATGCGGCAGGGCCAGTAGCATTCTGATGATCCGCTCCTGCGTACCGTCTGCGAACACTGTCCCGGGTTTCTCCTCAACATCGGTCAAGGTAATTTTTATGCCGCCGTCTGTAGATTTGAATTCGTTCTTAAAAGCCGAGCTCATGGCCCTGACAGCTTCCTCTACGGCGTCCATATTCTCTGTATCCAGCAGAAGAAGGGCATAGGCATCCCGGGGCAGGGCATTGTGGGCNGTCCCNCCTTCAAGCGACGCGAGCTGCACCAGACCGCCGAGACGGTGCAGAACCCGGGCCGTCAGTATGATCGCATTGCCGCGCTGCAGATGTATATCCACACCGCTGTGTCCCCCCTTAAGACCCGAAAGCTCCAGCTTCACCGCTTTTGATCCAGGTTTGGCAGCAGTATATTCCAAAGGCAGGTTAATATGTGTGTCACGCCCGCCTGCACAGCCTATCGTAAAAACTCCTTCGTCCTCACTGTCAATATTCAGCAGTATCTTTCCCTGAAGAAATCCCGGCTGCAGATTATTCGCTCCTGTCAAACCTGTCTCCTCATCCACCGTGAACAGCAGTTCCAGCGGAGGATGCGGGAGTGTCTCATCCTCAGCAAGCGCCAGAGCCAGCGCGATCGCTATGCCGTTGTCTGCACCCAGCGTCGTTCCCTCGGCCTTCAGCCAGCCGTCTTCAACATACATGGAAATAGGATCTGAACTGAAATCGTGGGAGCTGCCGCTGCTCTTTTCACATACCATGTCCATGTGCCCCTGAATAACAACAACAGGCGCAGTCTCAAATCCCGACGAAGCCGGAATACGCATGACAATATTGTCAAACACATCTCGCTCACAATCCCATTCTTTTTCTGCTGCTCTTCCGCAAAGCCAGTCAGCGATACGCTTCTCATTTTTTGAACAGCGGGGAATGCTGTTGATATCTGAAAATATATCCAATACATGCTGTGTTTTCTGCTTCATTTTACCTCTGCTTTTTCTCCCCTAATTTAAGGAATATTCAGTCCCGAATAAGCAAAAAGCTTGCTAAATCCCTGCTATCCTGTTC
>JGI11705J14877_10001781_pt1 | contig 11985 bp, 15 predicted proteins | sample Etolaghawater15m_FD_14877 | JGI IMG/M metagenome (IMG submission 14877) | reverse complement strand
GAATCTATAATGGACTATATTGATAGTAATTTTGTATCTATTGTAAAGGTTGAAGATTCATTTTTTGTATTTTCAGATAAAGCAAATGGATATGTAGAATATGAATTTAAACTCTTGCCTTTAACCCAGTATGCCTTGAGTTGCACAGTACTACGTATCTTAGGGACAGGTGGTAATGTAGTTGTTGACACTAATGGTGGAACAGACTTAACATTAGTCTATGGTGTTCCTTCAGGAACCTTTACAACTTCTTTAAATGGGATTTTTTATGTACGCTTATATGGGGCTGGTGCAACTCTTGTTGGTGGAGATAATTGTAAATTTTCACAACTTCAGATAAACGAAGGCTCCACAGCCTCCACCTATTCAGAGCCACTATACAGCCCATTGCAGTTTGCAATGTCTCGGACTGCAAACCTTTCTGCCCTAACTGATTATGATGGAGCTGATGAGGTTACATGGACAAACAAGACCCATCAAACACAATACTTCACCCTTGCCTCTGATGATACAGCAACATGGGCAACAGGCGCAACAGTTCAAGCAGCCGTAGAGATTGAAGCAGGTGCTTCATATACTTGGTCGGGATTGGGCGCAAGCGTTGACAAGCACATGGTTTTGGCTGGTGAGGTCACTCAGACAGAAGTCAGGGCTTTGGGCTTTCAGTATTTCGACCCCATTGCTCCTTTGACCTGCCCTTCCAATGACGGAACCACAACTAAGGTTGATAGAATCTATGGCGAAGGTAGCGAGATTTACCTTGAGCATAATGTCCAGACAGTTGATGGGTTTAAGTATGGTGATCCTGAGATTTCAACTACAGACCTGACAAGCGGAACGCTGACAGTCGGGCAGAAATACAAACTGACTGACTTTATTGCTGGGGACGACTTCTCGAATATCGCCACAGTATTAAGCGGCACAATCAACACTGATGGGTGTGTATTCTTAGCAACAGGAACAACCCCGACAACTTGGACAAACTCAAGCGTTGTGAACGCCTACAACATCCAAGAAAACCTTGCCCCAACCATTGAGAACATCACAGAGTTTTGCAATGGGTCGCTGAACCAGCCAGCAGATCAGGGGCAGAATCATATTGTTGTTGATGGGGGTGGCTTAAAGGCCACGACTAAAACGGGCATCCAAGGAATTGCTGATAACGTCTCAAACCTCAGGCGAAGTGTAGCATATAAAACAGACATCAACGAGGACTATCGGTTTGAAGTCGTTTTGCCAGCTATGGTCTCTGGTGACGAAGAGATATTCCTTTTTACTGAGTTCTCGGCGGTAGACGCTACGTCACCTGAGTATATCGAAAACGCTACTATTAAAGAAGAAACGCTCGGAGATACAGACCTGACAGCTGTGGTTTACGACAATGCTCTGGTAATCATGGCATCTGGTGCTGTGTCTGATGATACGGAATGTTCAGTGCTAGTCGGCTCTGCAAAACAACCAGTAACCATTGACAGGAGCGCATAATGAAAATCAAATATCGTGGTGTTATTTATGAGACTGTAGAGAAGGATGGCCGTATCGTCTCAAAAGGTGGGAAAATAATCTTCGGAAAAGTCGGGCAGCCACTTGTCTGTGGTGAAGAGGTCGTGGAAGAAAATGATCCTTCGCTTTAACCCGTGGGAGTCCCATCATCTTTATTGGGGCATCATTGCAATGGGGGTAGCCTATGCGCTATCCCCATCCACCCCTTGGGTCTGTTGTGGCTCTGTCAGTTTTTGGCTGTACGTCATTGGCGCACTCACAGCACTGGATGACCTATACCAGCACAGACGTCAGGTTAAAGAGCCTGAGTACCATTCACCCATTCACAAGATGTATGGAAAGTACATCTATAAACTGTCGATCATCCAAAAATTGAACTCGATTGCAGATGATCTTTTTGGAGGTAGATAGCAATGTCTGAGACACCGGTTAACGGTTGGGAATCATGGGGTCGCCATGTCCTCGAAGAATTAAAAACAGCCAAACAGGAGCGAGGAGAATTGCGTGGTGAGATACAGAGTATCCGGCAGGCAGACATCCCAGACGTGAAGACTGAGATTGCTATGCTGAAGGTCAAGAGTGGTGTCTGGGGGTCAATAGGTGCACTCATGGTCTTAGCTATTGCATATGGAACAAGGGTAATCGCTGGATAATAATGTTCAACTGGACGCTATCAAAAGTATTCGCCTTTTTAGGGCTGGTTATCGCCTCGGTGCTAACCTACGTCATGAATGATGGCAGTATCTTCATGACGTCACTCCCTTCGCTATGCGCCCTATTCGCTGTTAAAACATGGACACAGCAGAATGAAAAATAGCATATCTGCTGTGCTTTTTATTGTCATAATTATTCTGGCCGGACTAGCCGGATATATGCTTGCACCTGAGAGAGTAGAGTACCGGACTGATACTACTATTGATACTATCACGGTCATTGACTACATCGAGGCTGACCCTATCACCGTCACCAAGACAGTGACCGTCCATGATACCGTCTATGTAACCGACCAAGATACCATTGTAACTGAGGTAGCCAGTTTAGACACTGTGTTTGCTGACTCTGCCACCATTGAGATAAATTATTATATCACACCAAAGGTCTTTGACCTGTCGTACACCCCTGCACCCGTCAAAACAATCAATAATACTATTTATCATACCACAGTGAGCTATGTAGATACATCTGCTTGGTGGGACAGAGCCTGGGTCGGAGTGGCTGGTACCGCAGTGGTTGTATTCCTGTTAAAATAGTATTTTACGGCACTATCAAGTGATATATATTCCACCAGCAAAGGAGGAATATCGTGAAAACAAGAGACACATCTAAGATCACAACTATTTACGTCCACCACTCAGCGAGTGAATGGGGTAACGCGGAGACTATTCGTGGGTGGCACAAGGACAGGGGTTGGGATGACATTGGGTACAACTCAGTCATTCTTAATTGCTATCCTACATACGAGTCATTTTCCAAAGGTGAACCTAATCTGAATAAAGATGGCGTCGAGGAACTGGGGCGTGATGTTGAGTATATCCCCGCCGGTGTCAAGGGCCACAATACTAATTCCGTTCATATCTGCCTCGTCGGGAACAAGACTTTCAGCAGTTCACAGCTTGTGACGCTCCGTGATTTGATAGAGTATTACAAGGGATTTTACCCATCAATAACACAGGTGCTGCGCCACGCTGACTCTGATGAAAAGAAGCCAGAGTGCCCGGGGCTGTCAGGAAAATTCTTGAGGGAGCTTCTCAATGGATCCTAAAAACATGATATGCCCATTTTGCTATCATCAAGGCATGGCAAAAAACGGATTCACAGACTCTAGCAAAAGACAGAGGTATCGATGCACCTCATGTAAACAGCGCACCACCGAGCCAATCATGGACGGTGATCTTGAGATACTTACCGAAAATGTTAAGTTAGCGAAACAAAAACAGCGACAGCAAGACACCAATCGCATCGAACGCAAGGCATTCAGGGAACACGCCCGTATTGAGAATGCCTATTCTGAGTACACCAAGGAGCTTATCAGTGTTATCAGAGAACACCAATTCACCATCGAGAAACCAGCGCAATTCGCTGGTGGCGGTGCCTGCTCTGGTATAATCCAGCTATCTGACCTGCATTTTAATGAGCTTATCAACCTGGATCACAATAAATACTCGTTCGAGATAGCGTCCAGGAGGCTCAGGAGGCTCGCTGTCGAGGCTATCCGTGTCTTCCTATCAAACGATGTGTCGAACGTGCTTATTGCCTGTACTGGCGACCTCATGAATAGCGATAGGCGCATGGACGAATTGCTATCCAACGCGACGAACAGATCAAAGGCAACATTCCTGGCTGTCGATATCCTATCCCAGTTCATTGGCGATATTGCAGGGTATTTTAATGTGACAGTTGCATCTGTCACTGGTAACGAAGGCAGGGTTGACAAGGAGCCAGGCTGGGCTGAGGCNGTGGCAACCCATAACTACGACTACACTATCCACAAGATACTTGAGATTCGGTTTGAGGGCACTCCGGTAAACTTTATTGATGGGGACCCANTNGANCTTGTGGTNGATGTNGGCGGCAATCATGTGTTGCTGTTGCATGGGCATTCTATCGGCGCCAAGACGAACCTGGATGATCATGTAACAAAGATCATGGGCAAGTGGAGCGCCCGTGGTGTGAAGATAGATTATGTGATCTTTGGCCACATCCATGCATCGTCTATCGGTGACATCTATTCCAGGTCTGGTGGTCTGCCTGGTGCCAATGCGTATTCAGAACATGGGTTGCATCTGGTGTCAAGGGCATCACAGAATTTATTTATTATGGATGATCTCGGGAATATCAACGGCATGAAGGTAGACTTGCAGTACACCACTGAAGCCGACTATCCTATTGACGAAAAGCTGGCAGCATACAATGCCAAGTCTGCTGGTAAACTGAAAGAGCCAACGGTGATCCACTCCATCGTTATCTAACGACTTCAGGGCGGGTGTAGGGCTTTACTCCTTTCCCCCGATGATCATCCGCCCTATTCCATCCTATCAATATATCCAGCTACCGCAGTCAGATCTGCCATTGAGTAGCCTTCAGTTGTTTTGACGCTTGTGTGTCCCATTGCATCCTTGCGCACTTCCAGGGGCGCCCCTAATTCCTTGAGCCTTGCATTGAAACTGTATCTCAGCGAGTATAGTGTGGCACCCTTACCCAGTATCCTCTTGATCTCACGACGCGCCTGGTCAAGTGTCTTATTGCCAGCGAGGTAGTCAAAGAACAAAAGCCCTTTCACTGGGGGTCTAAGTGACTTATGGAGCACGATAACTACCTCTTTGCCTGAGCTATTGGATGTTTTCTGCGGTGTAATTCGCAAAACACGCCCGCTAATGTTGTCAGACGAGATGTTGATCACATCGGATGGCCTCAGCCCGGTATAGTACAACCATTCGTACAACTCTGAATGCGCGCCACCATAGAGCATCTTGAATTCCTCAGGACTGATCGGGCGATGCTTATGTGACTTCTTTATCTGGAAGTCAGCTACGGGCACCAGCACCTCAGGGTTTAGTCCGTGCATTCTGCCCCATGAGAACATCTTATTGAGTGCCATCATATCGTTCTTGACTGATGAGATGTCGCGCCATCTGGCGTAACGATGGAACAAGTCTGGCGTGATCTCATCGATATAGACGTTCACTTTCTCATTGCGAACATACTCAGTGAACATGGCAACCTGGTGGACAACCTTGCGCACGGTGGCATCTGCAAGCCTCGCTTCCTCGCGGATATGATAAGAATATTGCCCAGTCAGGTCAAGTATCCGCGTTCTTTTGCAGTTAAGTTGACCGGTGAGACGTTTCCTGTCATAGTGATCCTGGAGATCCTTTGCCATTGCCCTATCTTTTGTCTTCAGACTGAACCTATGTTCGTTGTGATGGTAGTACCATATCCCATTGCGCTGTTTGATTTTACTCATATCATTTCTCCTTCCGACATAATATCTAATTCTCAGGACGGGTTGTCAAGTGATTCTTTTATGCTTGACAATCTAATCGAAACCCCTATCTTGTATAGCGAAAGGAGCACAACACATGCTAAGCACCCATAATGAGACAAAACTATTCACCAAAGGCCCGGCGAAAATAACTATCGCCCGTGACTTCGTATCTGAGAAACTGAACGTCCGTCTGGATATTGGAGAGACAGGGATGCAGTTGAAAAGCGTCACTGATATCGATGATATGATCTCGCTGTTGGAAGAGGCCAAGGACGATATNAAAGATGANATNAAAAAGGAGAAATCACAATGAGCTGGACATCCTACACGACCTGCCATTTCTGTGGGCAAACTGTCAAGAAAGACGTTGCCAACACCCACCAGTGCCCTTATTGCCGTGCCGAAGAGAAGATCTGCACTGGATGTGGTAAAACCAAGAAAATTTATGAGAACGATCAGTATCAGTTCGCATACAATATTTCCAAGGACAGCCTCAAGTTCGAGGACCCATTCAACGACATCTGCCAGGACTGTCAGCAAGCCAAGCGCCAAGTAGTCCGGGATGTCCAGACAAAAGGTGCGAAGGTGAACTTCAGCGAGGCGCAGCTTGGCATTATTGAGATGGTGAAGTCAGGGTGCGACAACAAGACGATGGCAGAGAGGCTCGGTATCAAACCAACATCACTATCAGCCCTCAAGTCCAGGACCAACAAGATGCTGCGTCAGGCCAAGATGAGCTTCGAGAGCTATCCGAATGAAGCCCTTTGATCACCAGCTAAAAACACTTGAATTTGCGAAGACTCGTTCTTGCTATATTGACGGGTCTGAGATGGGGACTGGCAAATCTGCCTCAACCCTTATGTACATTGACTACCTGCTGCAAGACAACCCATCACTCAAGGTGCTCATTATTGCACCCAAGTCAATCATTCTAAGTGGTTGGGTGGGCGATGTGCATAAGATGTTTCCGCATATCATGATCACCCCATGCATTGGGACGAGGGCACAGAAAATCGCAGGATTCAACGCGGTGTCAACCATCTACATAACAAACTATGAGACAATGCATGCCGATGACCTTGAGTTGTACGGATTTGATGTACTTGTCTGTGATGAGGCTATCAAACTAAAAAACCACAAGGCAAAGTGGACCAAGGCCATCACGCAGTTAGCACGACACATGAATTACATTATATTGCTATCCGGTCTGCTCACGCCAAACAATCTCCTGGAAATATACTCGCCAGTGAATGTGGTGGCTCCTGGGTTGCTCGGAAAATCATATTGGCAGTTCAGGTCGCACTTTTTTACTCCGAACCCCTACTCATACCAGCAGAAAGAGTGGGTCCCCAAACAAGGCGCTGAGGCGATGATCATGGATATGGTACGCCCCCATGTCATACGGCACACGAAGGATGAGTGTCTTGATCTGCCAGCGCAAGTTATGACAGTGCGTGAAGTTGACATGACCGCGAAACAAAAAAAATACTATAATCAGATGCGCAAAGAGATGGTGCTGACCCTGAAAGACGGGAATGTGCCAGCCACCACCAAGGCAACAGTACTGAATAAACTGTCTCAGATCAGCTCAGGGTTTATCTATGACCCCGACAAAAAAACGCATCACTTTGAGTCATCCAAACTCAATGAGCTTGATGATATCCTGAAAGGAGATTTGCAAAATGAGAAGGTTCTTGTTTTCTATACTTACAAGGGTGAGGTTGATGTTTTTAAAAAGACGTATCCTGAGGCTTCATTCGTCACTGGCGGCCAAAATGCAGAGGACCAGGCGACAGCTATACGGGATTTCCAAGAGGGATCTCGGCGTCTGATGTTCGCATCGGTGTCAGCAGCAAAGTATGGCATCACGCTGACCGCCTGCTCTAATGTGATATACTTTAGCCTGAACTATTCCCTGGATGACATGGAGCAGTCTAAGGCCCGTGTTCACCGTATCGGCCAAACCAGGGTGACGAATTATATCTACCTGCTGTCAAAAGGAACTGTTGATTTACGAATTTATAATGCTATTCTAAAGAAGCAAACATTGAACGATATCATCACTGGGATGATAGAGGAAGGAGATTAGATGCCTGTTAGAGAAATCAAATCGACGATAGATGAGACAAAGCTCGCTGACGCAATCGCTGTTGACCCTGAGGATATCAAGATCGCACTGGGGCAGTGGCGTACACTTAAAGATTACATCGCTGAGGTGGAGGGGTCGCTATCTGAGGTCAAGGAAAAGCTGAAATATCTTGAGCATAAGATAAGTTCTCAACTTACAGTGCCTGATGACGGTACCAAGTCAGAGACTATTTCAGTACCGGGTGCTGGGACTGTGTGGAAAGAGCGCAAGGTCGGTGTGAGGGTTGATGACTGGGAGGCATGGCGAAAGTATTGCGTCAGGCATGGGTATGGCGCCGCACTAAGACAGCAGACCAATATTGCCCCACTCCAGGACTTGTATGATCAGGTGATGAATGGTGAGTTGCCAATGCCGAGGTCGGTTGAGTTCACAACGTATGAAAAACCTAGTTTTCGGAGGAACTGATGGCCTGGACAAAAGAATTTAAACAGTTGGTGGAAGACACCAAACAGCGCCTGATCGAGCTATCGGTTGATGAGGCGGCCGCAGTATTGCAGTATGATTTATACCAGCGAACAGAGTGGTTTGAGGGTGTTGATTACATCATGCTGGAGAAGGAAGTGCTAAGACAACGCAAAAACGGAAGGCGTACCATTATTATAGGACGGAAACTGGAGGAACCTGACAAAATGGCGATTTTCTCAGATGCTGCATTTTGGCACCACCCTGAAACGAGTCAAGGACACGAAAACAAAAAACGCAAAGAACAAATTGAAAGTCTAAGGAGACGTATCAATGAGCACAGCGGTAACAAAAAAACAAAGTTCAGCAGTATCAGTGGTTGATTTTGGCCTCGGTGATGACTACCAGGGGCTAGAACTCCAATCGAAGGATGTGGTGATCCCGCATATCCAACTCCTTCAGAAAGGTGTCGAGTGGGAAGAACTGAATGATGTCGCATGGAAGCCAGGTGACTTCTATAACTCAGCAACTGACGAATTGATCAAGGGCAGTTTCGAAGCACTGGTGATAGATATGCGCGTCACGACCAAGATGGGTGGCCCCCAGCCTGACCCAAAGGTACGCCGTGAGACAATCCGGTTTTCATCTGATGGCATTCACTGGGATGACGATGGAAGTCCAATCACGGCGGCGGATCGTGAGGGTAAAAACCCACACGACTTTCTTGAGAATGTAGCGATAGACTCATACCATTACATTGTCATCCTGAAGGACACTGACTTCCCCGTGCTGCTTACCTTCAAGGGTGCATCATACCGGAATGCAAAGTCGCTCAATTTCGCCCTATCCCGCTTGCAGCCAACATGGAAATGCTGGACCAAGTTTTACGCTGAAGACGGGCAGAGTGGCGACAATAAGTTCAAGAAACTGGTTGGAAAAGTGCAACCCAAGGCACTCCTTACTGACCAAGACATGGCAGTGTTGGCACTTGAGACATGGAAAGCATCGAAAGGTCAACGGCTCAAATCAAAAGAGCTCGGGACTGACGATGATGAGAGTCCATCTTACGATTAACCGATCAGCAACCAAGCGGGGCAGCAATGCCCCGCTTTACCCTAGTGAGGATGTATGACAGTCACCAAAGAACTCTATGACCTATTCCAAGCCCGGACAGATGTATATGCTCAGTGCTGGCTCCCCAAGGGTGAAAAAAGATATGCCTACAAGTCCGTAAAGGCAGATTACACCGAAGAAGTCCTTGCAAAACATATTACCGATGGTCGCAATAAAGGCATCGGTATATACCCACTGCTAAAAGAAGATGAGTGCAAGTGGGTTGCTGCAGATTTTGACATGCATGACGATGACGAAAAGGCAGAAGTAGACGCAGCACTCGAAAGAATTTATTACATTGCAGACGGAATGGAGCTACCTATTTATACTGAACGCTCCAAGTCAGGCAGTGGGCTCCACATCTGGATGTTCTTCTCAGATATTGTCAAGTCATGGAAAGCCCGTAAGCTCATGATGGCACTGATCACTGAGGCCCAGGCATCGGCACTTTCATCGATGGATAGACTTTTTCCATCACAGGATAGGTTGCACCAGGACACAAAAGGATTCGGAAACCTCATCCACATGCCATTCTCTGCGCATTTTTGCCCGAATAACACAGTCTTTTTTGACCGGGATGGTGTGACATACACAAATACCCCTGATGACATTGAGATGTGGCTCGGGACGGTACAACTTGTCAGCGAGAAACACCTTAACGCCTGTCTGGATGACTGGGGTTTACTCAACGAGGTGTCTACTTCATCTATTATAGGCCAGGATACTGTCAGCTACACCTATGCTGAGGACGGCTTACAGCAGGTATTGCAAGACCCCTTCTTTCGCTGGTGCCGTGAGAATCCAAAAGAGGTAGATCACGACGCATGGCTGGCAATGATATCTAACCTTTTGCCATACGGCGAGGATGGTGTCAAGGCTATCCATGCTCTGTCATCACTTGACCCAGCCAGGTACAGCAAGGATGCTACCGATAAGAAGATTATAGGGTGCCAGGGCATGAAGCCCATCACGCACCAATGGATTGTCGCCAACACGAACTATCCTGGTGGCGATGAGGATGTGGCATACAAGTCTCCTGCAGCAGCAGGGGTGAAGACATCCAAGACATCTAATATCCCAGTGTATGAGGCAAAGGGTGGGTACTGGATCCGCACAGGCGATAAGACAACCAAAGAATTATCGAACTTCACACTCACGCCGGTAACAAGGGTCCAAGTGGATGGCAAACTGGAGAGAATATTTGACATCCATGCCAACGACAAGATAATTAAGAACGTGCCGATCACTGCTGAGACGCTTGCAGATTCGAGGCAGATGAAAAAGCAGATGCTCAACACCGGCAGTAATCTTGCCTACTACGGCGATGGCAATGGGCTTCTCAGGATAGTAAACTATCTCGAAGAGGCATACCCTAATGTCGGGACTATCACAGGGTACCCATGTGTCGGCCTGCATGTCCCAGATAAGCTGGGGAACTGGACAGTGCTGACCCAAGAGGGTGCGTGGAATAGGCATGGCGAGGTGAAGGGGATAACCTACTACAACCTTGGAGTCAAAAAACAGATAGCACTGGATGAGAAGACAACCCTGAAAGTCCAGGATCTTGAGCGCATTAAGCCAAAGTTATTTATGTTCAACAACCTGGCTATCACAGGAACAGTGATAGGATGGATGTCAGCGACAATGGTGGCACCAAGGATGAAACATATCAAGGGACTCAGGATGCCCTGCCTTATCATACATGGGCAGGCAGGATGTGGTAAGACGCAGATGGCAAAGGTAATCATGCAGAAGTTCTTCGGGGACCTTGCACCATCAAAGCATGTTGGGGATGTGACGCGGTTTATTTACGCAATAACTAACGCATCGTCCAATATGTTCCCGATATTCTATGATGAATATAAACCGTCCCAGTGGGCGCCGACGCAGAAAAAACTGGTGTCTGAGGCAATCCGCGGAACTTACGATGGCAATATCACATCTAGGGGGAGGGCTGACCTTACCTCTGTAGACTATGCCCAGATAGCCCCTGCTGTCTATATCGGAGAAGAAGGGTTCACCGAGACAGCACTTGTGGAGAGATCTGTGGAGTGCTTTATGTCGAAGGAAGAGTCTTTCCAGTACACCGAGAACTTTCTTTCCATGAAAGACCTGCCTATCATGGCATTCGGCAATGCGTACCTGAACTGGACCCTGAGCCTCACCGATGATGAGTTGCTTGAGATATGGGAAGAGGAGGAGATAACTAACCGGAATGCTGACAGACCTATCCATAATACATCTATGGTACGGTTCGGACTGGAGCTGATGACGCGGTTCTTCCAAGACCAGGGGCTTAAACTCCTCACCAGCGCACCCAAGGAGGCCGTGAGCAAGGCCCAGGCAGTTTACACTGATGAGTATGGCAGTGGAACTCGGAGCGCCGTAGATTACATCCTCGAAGCAATGATCACCATGATGGATGCAAGGCTGCTCAGTGGGTACGAGATAAAATTCAACCAAACAGGGGAATTCCTATTCCTTAATATCAGAGAGGCATACCCTAAATTTAAAAAATGGGCGCGAGAGACAGACTACAGCAATGAGATGGTGTCAGAGTCTGAGTTCGCAAAGCAACTAAAAAAGATGCCCTACTATGAAGATTACAAGGCAGCAGGAATGGGTTCAAGTGATAATGGTATTGTGACAAAAAAAGTCAGAGTCTTGAATGTGTCGAAGCTCAAAAAAGCAGGATTATTGGAAGATTTGACCGAAGAAAGGATGGATTAACATTGCCATATCATTTTGATATAGGTAAATATTTACCTGCGATTTACCTATTATTTACCTGTTTTATAGGACTTAATTTCAATATTTATAACGGAATTTACCA
>JGI11705J14877_10001779_pt1 | contig 11995 bp, 16 predicted proteins | sample Etolaghawater15m_FD_14877 | JGI IMG/M metagenome (IMG submission 14877) | reverse complement strand
TGGTTATCTGAAAACGTAGGTGGTAGTGCAGGCATGTGGTCTGGCCTTGGTCAGCTTGGTGCTCAGGCTGCTGCTGGTTACTTGTCACAGAAACAGGCGGAAGACATTTACAACGCACAGATGGCTGCTTCACAAACTGCAGCACAATCTGGTGAGCCATTCTCTATCATGGCCCCGGGTGGTACTGTAGCTTATAATCCACAAACCCGCCTTGCTACTCTTGGATTGTCTCCGGATATGCAACAGGCATATACAAACTATCTACAGCGTGCCGGTGAAACAGGTGCTCAGATTTCTGTAACTGATCCATTTGGTCTTGGTTCACAATACTATCAACAATATGTAGAACCTGATCTTTTGAAGGGTCAGGAACGTGAACGTTTGGCTTTGGAAAATCGTCTACTGAGTCAGGGTATGTTGGGTAGTACTGGTGGTGCCTTGCGTCAGGAAGCCCTTGGCACTGCACAGGCAACGGCTGAACAACAAGCCCGTGCTGCATCTATTGGTCAGGGCATGTCTTGGATGGATACACTCAGAGCACAGGAAGCTGNTGATATGGCCGCTGCTCAAAATATCCTGAACATCCCAACTCAATATGCTAATCTTGGTGTTAATCAAGCGGCTACTCTAGCTAAGGGACAACAGNTTGGTGCGGGTGNATCTGCCGCTGCTTCTGTTCCTTATTATCAAGCACAGTATTCTCCTTGGATTGGTGCTGCTAATACCATTGGTGGTTTGTTTGGCGGTCAAAATTCAGCATACGGAAGTTTATGGGGTTAATTTATGGCAAATATTGAACAACAATTAGCACAACAGGATCTAGCTACTGGTATTAAACTAGCAGGCATGGGTGCTGAATCTTCTGCGGCTACTGGTTATGCCGCTGGTGCTGGTGCTGCCCGTGCATTGGGTGGTCTTTTTGGCATGGAAGATCCACGTATTGTAGAACAGAGGGCATTGACCAAAGCTATTGAAGAAATGGAAGCTGCTGGTGGTTTTCGTGATCCTAACAATCTTTTTAAGATGGGTGAATTCCTTATTAAACAAGGTGACTTTGAACGTGGCTCTAAGTTAATTGAACTTGGTAATCAGCTTGTAGGTTATGAAGGTAGAACTGCTAAGGGCGGTAAAGTAACTCCACCAAAAGCACCTACTGATGTAATGCGTAATGCTGCTTTCCGTAAGATTGCTAAACATCCTGAATATGGTCAGGTAATTGGCGGTATGTCTAGTACTGATAAGGAAGCCCTTGCAGATAAATTAGCATCTATGTCTAGTCAATTACAGGATGATGCTGCTGCCGCAGGTATCTCATTAGATTTTGATACTGCATTAGAACAAGGCATGGAAAAACTTTATACTGAAGGATACATTGCTGAAGAAGAAGGTTTAATTAATAACTGGGCATTTAACACTAAACCAAAAGGTGCTCCTTCAGGAACGGTTCCCAAAGAATCTATGGGTAAATTGAAGGGTAACGAACAGATGATGCATCACCCACAGACAGGAAAGTATTACGCAGTAGATAAAGAAACTGGCTCTATTCGGGAGTTGTAATGGCCCTACCAACTATTGCTGAACTGGAACCAGTCAATCTTCCAGACTATAATGAACTTGAACCAGTTGATTCTCCGATGCCTACCATTGGAGAACTTGAGGCTGTAGAAGCTCCTTCATTCTGGCGTACCCTTGAGTACGGTTTTGAAACAACTCCATCCGACGTACAAAACCTTGCATTGATTGCCGAGGCTTGGATGCCTTTAGGTAATTTTGATTTTGGTAGTATGGACTATACATCCCCAGAAGAACTCTATGGTCCAGAGTTTATGAATATGTCTTTTGACGAACGCAGGGCTTTTTTACAACAACAACGTCAACAGCAATTTGAAAAAGAATATGCAGATGTGCTTGCTGCTGGTGAAGAAGATTCAGCCGGTGCTATGATTGGTAGCCTTGGCGGTGCCTTGGCATCTCCTACTACATTAATCCCTGTAGGACAAAGTTATAAGGCAGTGGCTGCTATATCTGCAGCATTGGGTACTGAATACAATGTACTAAGTCAGTATGCTGAAAAGGGTACGGTTGATCCGCTGGAAACAGGTGCTGTTGCTGGTGCCTCTGCAATTCTTGGGCCTACAACTAAATATGTAGGTAATAAGATTAATAATCTTTTCTTTAAAAAAGAGAATGCAGACTTTGTAGCACAGGCAGATGCTACCGCTAAGATTGATAAAGTTAATGATGCGTTTGCCCGTGCAGTATCTGAAGATGTTCCTGTAGCAGATATGGCAACCTATGTACAACAACGTACAGGTTTAACTTCAGATGACATTCTTGAGGCCTCTACTATTTCTGGAAATAAACCATTTATTCCTACCAAAGCACAGGCCCGTGTTGCTGTAGCCGTACCTCAGCATGGTGTAGATACAATATCCCGTGCCAAGGATTCATGGCTGGATCAGTTTATCACTCCAATTTCAAGCCGACTGGAAGCGTTTGATCCTCAACTTGCATTGCGGTTGCGTAATCTTGATTTAAAAAGCCATGAATTAACACATAAAAGAATTCTTCAGACCGAAGATTTTGGTAATGTTTATAACAAAGTACCTACTAACTATAAACCATTAGTAGATAAATTAATTGCTAATAATGATATTAATGAATTACGTTCTCTGTTTGCTAAATTAGATCCTAATGGTGCTGCTGCAGTAGATAAAGTTCGTAATGTATTAGATGATATTTATAAAGAATTAAAGAAGGCTGGGTATAAAGAACTTGGTTATTTAAAAAACTATTTACCAAGGTCTGTTAAAGATTCAGATAAATTAATTAATGCTTTGGGTAAAGAAAAACAATCCATGATTAATAAAGCCTTTGGCAAAAGGGCTGCTCAGTTAAAGGTACCAGTATCCCAATTACCACAGGCTGAGAAAGATAAAATTATTAATAATATTGCCAGAGGTTATGAGCCTAAGATTAATAACGCAGGAATGTCATTTACTCGTAATCGTACACTGACTCGTCTTGATGATGAGTTACTTCAGTACTATGAGAATCCTTTGGCTGCTCTGCATAGTTACATTCGTTCAGCAAGTCACAACATTGAACGCCGTAAGTTCTTTGGACAGAATGCCGTAGATGTTGGTGAAACTATGGATACTGAACAATCAATTGGTCGTTTGATTGAAGGAATGTATGACAAATTCAGTCAAAAAGATCTTGATACAATTACTTCCCTAATGCGTGCAAGATTTATTAACGGTGAGAAAGGGGCTGGTAATGCTATACAGGCATTGCGTAATGTTGGTTACATGACTACTTTGGGTAACCCATTCTCAGCTATGACTCAGATTGCTGATATGTCTATGGCTGCTTATGCTAACGGCATCCGTAATACACTTGCATCAATTCTTGGTAAGAAACGTATTACAATGCAGGAACTTGGTCTTGATGATGTTCTTGCAGAAGAATTTGCAAATGAAAAATTATTTTCTAAATCTTTACATAGATTGTTTACTATTTCAGGTTTTCGTCAAGTAGATCGCCTTGGTAAAAATACTATTCTTAATGCTGCCCTGCGTAAGGCTGAGAAACAATCCAAGAGTAAAGCTGGTATTGATAGTCTTCGTAAGAAATATGGACAAGCATTTGGTGAAGAATTTAATTCATTGGTAGATGATCTTCAGGCTGGTAAGATTACTGATAATGTTAAGCTATATCTGTGGAATGAACTTGCAGAGCGTCAGCCAATTGCTTTATCCGAAATGCCACAGAAGTATCTTGAAGTACCAAACGGTCGTCTCCTGTATGCATTGAAGACATTTACTCTTAAGCAAATGGATATGCTTAGAAAGGATATTGCAGGACAGTGGGCCAAGGGTAATAAGAAAGAAGCCGTTCGTAATCTGGTGGCCTATGCTGCTTTGGTTCCTACTGTCAATGTAAGTATTGACATGGCTAAGGATCTAATTCTTCAAAGAGATATTAATCTTGAAACAGATGAATTGGCGGACCGTTATGTTGCCAACATCTTTAAGATCTTTGGTAGTTCAGAATACATTATGGAAAACTACGGTGCCAAAGGTAAACTGGCTACCGCATTTGAACAGATGGTATTGCCTCCTTGGGCATATATTGATTCAGTGGGTACTACTTTATTTAGTTCACTACAAGGAGATCCAGATCCTGCATTCCTTAAGGAAGTCCCAATGATTGGTAGGTTCTGGTATAATTTCTTTGGTGGTGGTTTAGAAAAATATCAGGGTAGAGCAGAACAAGAACGCTTTGGATCTACAGGATTCAAGGGTCCATTCTAGGAGTAAGTCATGGCTAGTTTAAAAGAGTTAATTCAATCACGGTCTGCACCGTATTCTTTGGCAGGTACTGCACGAGATCCTAATGCACAGATCTATGCGGATGGTCGAATGATGGGTCGTGATGAGTATCGTGAATTACTCCGTAAACGTAGGGCCGTTGCACCCGCACCTGAGCAGGCCCTTGCACCTACACCTGCAGAACAGCAAAGTGGTATGATGACTGATGCTGAGAAAGCCGGAGTCCTTGGTGCTGCTACAGCGGGTAGTCTTGGTTATACTGCATATAAAGTAACTCGTCCCGATACTCCTAAACCTACTACTCCTAAGATTGCCGGTCTAGACCTTCGTCCGTCAGGTACTCAATTGGATATGCCTATTGAAGGTGGTAGTTATAATAAACCACGAGTAACTGGACCGGCTGCTGCCATGGGTCCTGTAGATAATATGCCTACCCGTGCTGCTTCTCCTAATCAAATGGGATTGTTTGATCAAGTTGATTTTCAATCCTCACCAGTAGAAACTCCTGATCGTGTAGCGTTTAAGGACCGTCCTCGTAGTGGTGGTTTTCAACCTAAGACGGGTGGTGGATTTCAGCCGAAGACTGGCCGTGGGTTTAGTCCTAAGACTACCGGTGGTCTTGCAGTAGCCCTTGGTTTATTGACCGTACCACAGCTTGTCCAAGCTTATGTAGATCAAGGATACTCTACTACTGATGCATATAAACAAGCCAGTTTGGATATGGGAATGGATGCCCTGTTCCTTGGCGGTAACTTGGGTGATCCTAATCAATACCAAGGTGGCCCTATGCAAGGGTTTGGATTTGTAAATCAATCAGGAATTGATCCTACCTTAGGCGGCCTATTCTCTAATCAGAGTTTTGATTCCATTAACAATCTATTATTGAATCAATATATGGAAGGTATCTCCCCGTATGCAGACGTACAGACCATCAATCCTGAAGAAGCTGCCGGTGTAAATGTCGGTCTACCTTTCCCGGTGCAGTAATGGATGGTATGTTTGTTAATTCACCTGCAATGCGGATGTACCGTGCTGATTTAATTAATCAAGCAGGTTCTAATGTAGGTATTCCGATTGAATACATTACTCCAGAAATGCGGGATTGGTTTATTAAACGTGCCTTGGAATACAGGAAACGTGCTGAGGAAGCCAGTGAATTCTCAGGTCCAGTGGATGAAATTAAACTTTCTAAATGGGATAAGGATAAAACTGAACCCGGAATGATGAGCGGTTTCTACACTGAAGATCCAAACTATACAGATAGAATGTCCCCTGCTTGGCAGCTTCGTCATATCCTTGGAAATACTAATGTTACTTTTACACCTGAAGGTGGTCTATTAACACAGAATGAAGGTTATGATTGGAGTTCAGATTATGATGACCTCTCTTTAATAAATTTATTACTTCAAGGAGATTGGACTGCATCCGCAGGAAAACTTGGAAGTATGTTTGGTACTCGGGAAGATTCCGGGAAGACAACTAAAAAGAATATTAAGTGGTAAAAAAACCCCGGTTTCCCGGGGTTTCTTCTTTAGGACCAGTAACCGTTCTCTTCATTGAAGGTAATTACTTCCTGATCACACGGCTTGTTGATGCCGTAGACCACAGGGCATGGGCTGCCCCAGTAACCATTCTCTTCGTTGAAGGTGTCGATGTCAGCACTGTTGCCGGAGGCAGCAATGACACCGGAAGTTACGCCAACCAGAGTGGCACCAAGTACAAAAGCTACGATTGATTTCATGATAAGTCTCCCAAATAGTGTTTAAGTGTTTGCTAATATACTTGAGAAGATTCATCATGTCAACCCCCATATAAATGGGGTTCTAAGCAGCTTCTGGGGGGTCCGGTACTAGGGTATCTGTTTCTTCCAATGTCTCGTTAGAAGGCTTCTGAAGAGGTCTCAGGGGCACTTCTGCGTAGTGGTCCCCGTCGTTTCCATTCTGACCGATAATATCTATACGGCTCCAAGGGCATTCATCCATTCTTCAGTTCCTCAAAGTAACCAAGCTTCTGCTTCTTCGGTTCAATGTACTGTCGTTTGCAGATACGATTCATGTGTGCCAGTTCCTTGGACTTGGGGGTCCACTTAGGGGCCACAGGTTTCTGCCTGCGGTAGTGGATATTCTTTAGGGCAGCCTGAATCTGTTCATTATTGGGCTGTTCCTTTGCCAGTTTTTCTAACCTTTTTTGCCGGTTGCTTTCGTACCGGTAGTTCTTGTAGTGTTCCTGATTGCTCTTGCTGCTTGTCTTTCCTTTTGCCATTGGATATTTCCTCTATTTTTAAAATGCAGCCACGGGGGAATACAGTCAATGTACCTTGGTCCGGCTCTGTGTCTGCAATAATTATTCTTTTCTTGTCCTGTTTCACTAGGAAGCCCACGGTTCTAAAGACCGGGCAGTGGAGGTCCTTATCCTCACACCACCCGGTTTCAGAATAGATGTCCTCCCACTCAACTATTACGAGTTTCATCCACTAGATCCACAATTTCACAGGAGCCACCACTACAGGCATAGGTTTGACTGCCTGCGGTGTTGTCTTCCGCCTCATACTTGGACAGGTCCTCCCAATTAATAGCAGGTTCCGGATGCTTCTCTAACCATTGTAGATACTCGGCTTCCGTAATCTCTTGATAAGGGGCCTGCCGATAACTATGCTCAGAGTGAGGAAGGAAACTAACACCAGAAACGGAATTAAAATTATTCCAAATCCAAGCACCAACGTCCATCCACTCATGTTCCTTAACCGAGATAGTGACACTGGGTTTGTGTTCACACCATTCATCCTGATAAGTCTTCCATAAGTTAAGGTGATCCAATGCATTCAGGTCATCACGAGTTACACACTTGTCCGGTGCCTTCATTGGGAAGTAGAACACAGTGGTGTGCTCCGGCTTCATAACATCGGCTTCCCAATATACTCCTGAATCTTTGAGAAACTGAGTGATTGGGTCCTTGTTATCGCCTCGGACAGTTCGTAAATAATACTGGCTATGGCGAGTATGTATACCGCTGGCAGCATCAACCAACTGAGAAACGGTGCCACTAGGTTTAACACAAGTGACGGCAGCAGAAGGATTAATGCCAATAGCGTTAGCCCAATGAGCATTAGTCTTAACAGCGTGGTCACGAAGTGTATTAAGTACTTCCTTAAGTGTTTCATCATTGGTACTCATCATCTTGTTGTCAAGGATACCAGTGAGGGATACACCTAGGAGTGCCTCCTCTGCAGTATTATCTCTCCAGCCCTTACTAAGATACGAAAATTTTGTAAGTGTTGCCTGAAGTGTTCCCAGTATNGCGGCAANTCCCACTTTATGCTTAAGGGTTTCAAGCGTATCGTCATGTCGGACGATGACCTCACTGAGATTGCAAAATTGCTTTGGCCGAAGAATAATCTCGCTACATGGATTGCATCCAAAATCATGCTCTGTGTCTCTTCGTCCCAGACTAGCAACTTTTTCCTTAGCTGCAGCTCGGTTAAAAATTCCACGCTCTCCTGATTTGGATTCATAAAGACTTACCCATTCCTTCATGAAGGTACCCATCTCAACAGGACCCACATAACAAACTGAATTGTTAGCCAATGCACGTTGTGCGTTATCTTCCCACCATGCACCAGACTTAGCTACTGCCATGTTGTGATCTTCGAGATCAGACAGAGAGATCATAGCTGAGCGGCGGACACCACCAACCACAACAATCTCAGCAATCTTACACAGCAGATCGTGACACTCGATTGGCTTCAGCTTACGGCCCGCTGCCTTCTTGAATGTTTCAATGGAGAACTTAAACAGATCTTCCAGTGGCTCAGGGCCAGACGCACGACCACCAAAGGTCTTTAGTCGTGCTCCTTTTGGTCGGACTTTTGAGAGATCCCACTTAGGTACATTGCCAGCATAGAGTANAGACAGCAATTCTTTGTATGCTTTAGCCCATCCATTTTTAGAATCGACAACATCGATTGTAGTGTCGGAGTCGTGGAAGGTTTCTGCGATGGTGGGGAGTTTGTTGACATACTTTTCTTCGACTGAGAATCCTACACCAGTACCATTCATAAGGATCTGCAGTGACTCGTCAAAGGCACGAGGAGAATCCACCGCAGTATATGCACAATTATAACCCGCCACGTTGTCACGCTCAAGGGCCTTACCTGCAGTCATCAGAGCACGCATGGATGGCATAGTCTCAAGATTCAGAATCGCATCACGCAATTCATTACGAACATCTTTGATGTCGTAATTGTGATTCTCTTTCAGGTGGTTATGAAAGAAATCTAGATAACGATTAACCGTCTCCGGCCATGTTTCTCTACGACCAGTCTCTGGACTCCANCGTGCATAGCGTGAGCGGTGGATGAATGTCTGGTAATTGGACGGAAATTCATTCGTCATCTTCTACTCCATAGTAAGAATGTTTAGGTTTGCGTTTGTATTTTTTCTCATCAGGTACGATACGCTGATGCCACATTGGATCACTGCGAACAGAGTGNTTAAGCTTGTTCTTGATTCGTTTTTGTTTCGGTTCTTTGTCGCTCGACATTATTGACAAGTCTCTGTAGATACCACTGTGCTTTCTTTAGATCTTCTAATCCGTTCTTATGCTTCCACCGTGTCACATACTTTACGATGTTCCCCTCGTAGAAGTCAAGCTGATTAGCATCAATAAAATCTATAGGCTGTATGCTGGATTTGTAGTGTGTTGGGTTTGTGTTGTCTTGCATCAAAGGATGATTAGTGAAATATGAATCAATGTTGTGCTGTTTCATTTTGTAGTTCCGAGATCAAACGAAGACCTGCAACCTGTGCATCTTCAGCATGTTCCATTAGATACGACACGAAGGAGTGAGCAAGAGGTACAAACACTTGCTCTCTGTCAGAACCCTCTTCGGTAAGATCAATGATTTCAATTTCTGGTTTACCATCATCGGTGATTCCGATGGAGATGTAGACACACCCTTCTTTGAATGTAGTGTAAGATTCAATTTCATCTTCATCTGCTCTTTGATAATCATAATCAATTTCTTTTAGTCCAGACATTTGAGATCCTTTTTCATTTCTTTCAGTGTGTCCAATGTGTACCATCTGAATCCTTCCTTCTCACACCAGCGAGACATGGTAAGTTTGGACCCCTTACGAACTCTAGTGTCCGGTCTATACAGTATAAAGATCAGCTCCTGTCCGTCAAGACAGTCTCTGATTGCTTTGTACTTCTGAGTATCTCCAATACGGAAAAAGCCTTTGCATTCAATTAGATACTTACCCTTCTTAAAGTCAGGTATGTAGTCCTTATGAATGAAGTAAGCGATCTTCTCTGGCTCGTATTCCCAACCCGGTAGCTTCTTTCCTACTTCTGCTTCAAAGTTATTACGATATGCATTAGCCACGGTTTATTACGATATGTATTAGCCACGGTATGCAATCTTTGCAGCCCGATAGAACCACTTGTAAGAGAATGCTGAATGACGAGCCGTACCCAGTGAGTAAACATAGCTCTGAGGAATCTGCTTCATTACGTCTTGAACAGTAGCGATACCCTTCTGATCATCAGGTAATTGATCATTGAACCATGCCATCATGTTTTCTTTAGCCACCTTACGAAGACGCTTAGCTTGTTTACCATTCATTAGTATGCTCCGTCAATAATTTTAGTCCACGCCGTTAAAATGTAACGTTCTCCTTCTGTAACTAACTTACCACGATGTAAGTGAGTCACCCTACCCGGAAAGCATAACACATGTCCGAGAGGAAGGGGATCAATTTGTATGTTTTGATTTAAAAATTCTGTACCACCACCTTTGAATCCAGTACTCAGTGGTGTAACAAAAGTAATATCTGATGATGCATCGTGATGCCAGTTGCCGTGCTTCTGATTCGTTGGATCATACTTAGCAATCTGTGCATCAGCCAACATGTTTGAGTGTACCTTCCAGTAGTCTTCAGTAACAACAGCAAACCACTCAAGAACGAAGTGCTTGTACATTTCAAACAATCTATTATCCATTTCACGAAGACGAATCTCAGGCATGGATCGATACTCATCCTCGTCTGGATTACGCTCCCAATCAACACCACAGTTCAATGTTTCTTCTAACAACTTAGTAGCAAACTCTTCAGTGAATGCTTTGAATGAGAAGATGTTGTCAGCGTGTGTCGTCACAATGGAGTCAGCAATACCAAGATTAATAAACTCTTGATTGTCATTCTCCATATCGCCGCCGTTCTCTTCGAGAGTGAAGAGACCGTTGGTTACTGCGGCTTTAAACTCAGGGTCTAAGAAACCGTGATTGATTTGATAGAGATCAGGGTGTGTGATATTCATGAGTAACTTCCTCAACTCTTGGCAACTTAACTACCTCACCAATAAGAAACTCATCACCACTAGCATAACGAAATACCCGAACGCCTTCATCAGCGTAGCACGGTACCTTATGCTTGCAAAATAAACAGTCCTTAGCAATCTTTGTGTTACCATTATCCTGTACAACCGGCGGATAACAAAAGGGAGGTGGCTTCTTCAGCCCCAACTCCTTCCTTAATTGTGCAATACGATCCTGAATGTTTGGTAGGTCTGAGAAGTCAGGACGAAAGAGTGTCAACTCACCAGTAACTTTGTTCACCACTAAGAATCCACCACCTTCGGTACCCATTGCATGTTCATAGCCAGCAAGCTGTGCCATGTAACCAAATGGATCCTCTTCTGCAACTCTACCATTCACAAACTTCTGGAATGAATAAGGTGAAGCAGTCTTAACATCGACTACCTGACCATCAATGGTACAGTCCATGTGTCCGAGCACACCATCAACATCCACTTCCTTCTGCTCATTCTCTACCTTATGTCCAGCAAGACGAGCAAAGAACAGAACCAACTCTTCAACCACATGACCAAATAGAAACTTCATTGCATCGCTTGGCTTAAGACTTGAATCTGAATTGTCTTCTGCTTGTGCATCAAACCACAACTTACGATTTGGATAACCAACATTACTCATACGAAGCGTATGTTTCTTAGACGCTCTCGGCTCAGCCCAATGAAGAATGGTATCTTTAATACTGTTTACTAAGTGATCAAGATCTTCTTCGGGGATCTTCAATCCTTCTTCGTGGTTTAATGAATCATCGAAGAGCTGATAGATGTCTTCAACGAGAGTGTCTAGTGTTTTAGTCATGTTAGTCCTTTAGTAATTGGTATTATCACCCCATCTACGGCGTGCCTCTCCGTTGCTCCAGCGATCACCTTTAAGAGCAAACATCGTTTGATTACCAGCAACAACACGCTCTGGTGTTCTGCTACCACACTCCGTACATTCGCACTCTTTATTGCGCTCCTCAATGGTACGCATCTCTTCAAACTCATGTCCGCAGTCTTTACATTTGTATAGATAGATAGGCATAAAGTTTACCCCAAGTGAGTCACACCATAAAGTGTGTTGTTGTCGTCACTGTGTACTTCCTCCATGAATTCCAAGTACTCATCCTTGGTGGTGTAGTATTTAATCACCTGTGACATAGCTGCAGTCACACGGTTGTTATCTGCTATATCCTCTTGTACGATAACAAGCGGATTGCGTATATGATCCATGTATTCCTTCTTCAGGAATTTTAAAAAGATATCCTCTGCTTGATCATCAAACATTTCTACTTCTATCATTGCATTAATTT
>JGI11705J14877_10001766_pt1 | contig 12056 bp, 7 predicted proteins | sample Etolaghawater15m_FD_14877 | JGI IMG/M metagenome (IMG submission 14877) | reverse complement strand
AACTAAAGATAGAATTGTATTCTTAAAGAAAAACTTAACAGAAGAAGAAGCACATAAACACGAAATTTATATGATTTTTGTATTTGGTAGAAAGGATTTAGGAACTGGAATACTAAGAAATCAAACAAATGGTGGTGAGGGAAACAGTGGTAGAGTTGTTAGTCAAGAAACAAGGGAGAAACTCAGAAAAACAAATACAGGATGGAAGCATACTAAAGAATCATTAGAAAATTTGAAGAAAAATCATCCCGGAATCTCTAAAGAGCAAAGAAACAAAATGTTAGAGGGACTAAAAAATCGTGATCAAAGCGGTAAGAATAATCCAAACTGGAATAAAAAATGGTGGAATAATGGAAGTATTTCTATGATGTCCATTGAGTGTCCTGGTGAAGGATACATGTTAGGAAGGTTATATAGAAGATATAATAAATAACTCATAAGAATAATTGTGCTCGGGTAGTAAAAAATGCCATTGTCAAGATTAGATAATTTCCTGAAGAATGCGCGTGGAAATATCCTCTATGTAAATCCAAATGATTTAGATGCTACTGATAGTATTGAGAACCAAGGTAACTCACTCACACGTCCTTTCAAAACTATTCAGCGTGCTTTAGTTGAAGCATCAAGATTTTCATATCAGAGAGGTCTTGATAATGATAGATTTGGTCAGACAACAATTCTTGTATATCCAGGTGATCACTTAATTGACAACAGACCTGGATGGATTCCAGATGGTGCTAATAGTTTTAAACTGAGAAATGGAACCACTTCAAGTGATTTTTCTCAGTTTGATCTATCAACTAACTTTGATCTAACAACTGATGGTAATGCACTCTATAAACTGAATAGTGTTTACGGTGGTATAATTATTCCGAGAGGAACATCTCTTGTTGGTCTCGATCTTCGTAAAACAAAACTTCGTCCAAAGTATGTTCCAAATCCAGAAAATGATAACATTGAAAGATCTGCAATATTTCGTGTAACTGGTGCATGTTATTTCTGGCAGTTTTCTGTTCTTGATGGTGATCCAAGCAGTGTAGTATACAAAGATTATACAACTAATACTTTTGTTCCTAACTTCTCTCACCATAAATTAACTACTTTTGAATATGCCGATGGTGCAAATTCTGTCGATATTGATGATACTTTCTTAACTTATAGTACAACCAGAACTGATCTGGATATGTACTATGAGAAGGTAGGACTTGCATATGGTCCTTCTTCTGGTCGTGAGATTGAACCTGACTATCCATCATCTTCAGTTGATATTCAACCAAAGATTGATGAATTCCGTATTGTTGGTCCTACTGGTGGTGAAGTTGGTATCAGTAGCATTAAAGCAGGTGATGGTGTAACATCATCTACTATAATTACAGTAACAACAACTGACGTATTTGAGCAACTTGCTGTTGATACTGCAATTCAGATTAACGGAGTTACTGCAACTGGATATGATGGTCAATATGTCGTAACTGATGTTGTCAGTGCAAATGAATTTAAGTATCAAGTATCTTCTGCACCAGGTAATCCACTTCCAAATCCAACTGGAGCAACTATAAATCTTTCTGTTGATACCGTTTCATCTGCATCTCCATATATTTTTAACGTATCTCTAAGATCTGTATTTGGAATGTGTGGTCTTCATGCTGATGGAGACAAAGCAGATGGATTTAAGTCCATGGTGGTTGCACAATTCACTGGAATTGGTCTACAAAAAGATGATAATGCATTTGTAAAGTATGATCCAAATAGCGGAACTTATAAGGATACTACGTTTGCAGGAAATGAAAATATTCATAGCGATTCGTTAGCAGTTTATAAACCAACATACGAAAACTATCACATTAAGTGTTCTAACAATTCATTCCTACAAATCGTTTCTGTATTTGCGATTGGATTTGCACAACATTTTGTTGGTGAAACTGGAGGAGATCAGTCAATCACCAACTCCAACTCTAACTTTGGNGCAAAATCGTTAATTGCATCTGGTTTTAGAAAAGATGCATTTTCTAGAGATGATGTAGGGTATATTACTCATATTATTCCACCTAAAGAACTTACTAATCCAACTACAAACATTGAATTTGATGCGATTGATGTTGCAGCAACAGTTGGAGTTGCCTCTACAAACCGACTTTACTTATATAATAGAACCAACGAAGACGTTAGACCAGATAATGTCATTGAAGGATATCGTATTGGTGCAAAAGAAGGTGACTCCATTCAGTGTTTGATTTCTGAAGGTGGATCACCAATTGAATATTCTGCAAGAATTATTGTTCCAAATACTCAATTCACTTCGGATGAAGTAACGTCAGAAAAGAAATTTACAATTGGAAGAACTGCAGGCATCAATAGCATTTCTTCAAATGTCATTACTCTTACAAGATCACATAGTTTCACTCAAGGAGAATCAATTCGTTTCTTGAGTGATACCGGACAACTTCCTGACGGTATTGAAAATAATAGAATTTATTACTCCATTACCTCAGGTATTAATACTGATCAAATTAAAGTTGCGAAGACACTTAATGATGCATTGAATGGTCAAGAACTTACGATTAATAATAAAGGTGGGTCGATTAATGTAGTATCTAGAGTTTCTGATAAAAATTCTGGAGACATCGGACATCCAATTCAATATGATTCTGCTCAAGGTCAGTGGTACATCAATGTTGCCACAGCATCAACTGATAATAATCTATACTCAACTATTGTATCACTTGGTGCATCTGTTCTTGGTGCTGCAACTCCAAGAACTTATATCACAAGACAACCAGATACTAGAAACCTTGCAGATACAATTTATAAACTGAGATATGTAATTCCTTCAGGTTCTGGTATTACTTCTGCAAGACCACCAATTGATGGATTTGTTATTCAAGAATCTGGAGATACAACAGGTGCAACAAATGCAGAAGTTCAATCTTACTTCAGTCCAACGACGGTTTCTCTGTCAAATGTAAGTGAGCAGAGAAACTTTAAGTTCATCTCAAATGCCACTTGGGACGGTGCTTTTGCATATTATCAAACGGAACTTCCACACAATTTATCTGTAGGATCTGCTGTTGAAGTTCTGAATGTAACGAGTACAAATAACACGACTGGTATTGCAAGTGCTGCATTCAATAACACATTTAATGTTGTTGGTGTCAGTAGTGCCAAGTCATTCCAAGTTGCTCTTGGAGAGAATCCTGGAACATTTACAAACGATCTTTCAAATAGAACAACTGCGCTTCCAACGTTTAGACGTAAGAGATTCAATGATACCTATTACATCTATCGTTCTCGGGAAATTCAAAAGTATGTTCCAGGAGAACAAGATGGTGTTTATCACTTAGTTGTTCTAAATGCATCTAACAAACCAACAGTAACGCCATTCTCTGGACAAAACTTCTCACAACCTGTTCAAAATCTATATCCACAAACAAACCGTGATAATCCTGCGTCTGATCCACAAGAATCAGTATCTTATGCAGTTGCAACTCCAATTGGTCAGGTTGTAATTGATGATCCAAAGCATAGTGTCACAAAAGAAACTGTTAATAAGAATCTAGATGATATTAATGTTGGTTTTGGTATCACTAATATTGTTTCAAATGTTGCTGGAACTGCACATACTATCTTTACAAATATTGATCATGGACTGAACAGAATCACTTCTGTAAGTATTGGAAGTAGTGGTACTGGTTATGGTAGTGGTTCTGCAGTATCACTTTATAATGCACGTCTTGTAGGATTTGCAGGTTCAACAACTGGTAACTATGCAACTGCAAGAATCACTGTTGATGGAATCGGTGGAATTACTGCTGTTAAGATTATGGACGGTGGTTCTGCATATGGAATTGGTAACACTCTTGCTGTTGTAGGTGTTGCAACTACTGCAGGATTTGTACAAGGTTATGTTACTGTTACCGATATCTATGATAACACTGGTGATGTAGTTAGAGTTTCTGGTGTATCATCAGAATCACTGTCACATTATAACCAACTCTACAGAATCACTTCTGTTCCTGTTGGATCAACAAAAGAAATTATTGTTGCTTCTGCATCAACAGTTGGAAATGCAAATACCTCTGGTGGCATTGGTGCCAACTCTACAACTAATGCATTTGGATATAATACAGGTGAAGCACTCAATGTGACTTCTCTTGTTTATGATAATGTTTCTGGTCTTGCAACAGTTACGACTGCACAGAGACATGGACTTCGTGTTGACAACAAGATCCGCATTGCAGGTGCTGATAGTGACTTCTATAATCGTGACTTTATTGTTACAAGAAATACTGATCTGAATAACTTTGTAATGAATGTTGGAGTAGGAACTAATGTTCCTTCAACTTCAGGAACCATTTATGTTTATAGAAATGGTATTACTTCAAATGAAGGTAATGTAACGATTGAAAATGAAAATCTTGGTGGTCGTCAAGTAGTTAAATATGCAGGTATTACCACTACACTATCTGCAGTCATCTCAAGTGCAACCACTACCGATATTGAAATCCAAGATATTTCAACACTAGATATCAACATTGGTGATTATCTGTTGATTGATGATGAAATTGTAAGAGTTAAGACAACTGTAACTGCAAATCCAATTTCAGTATTCAGAGGTGTTCTTGGCACAAGAGCAACCACTCATGTTATCAATAGTGTTGTTAGAAGAATTCGTGTAAATCCTGTTGAGTTTAGAAGAAACTCTATTCTTCGTGCATCAGGTCATACCTTTGAGTATCTTGGTTATGGTCCTGGTAACTACTCAACTGCACTTCCTGAAAGACAGGATAGACAACTTTCTTCATCGGAAGAATTCTTATCACAATCAATTAAGTATGATGGTGGTATCGTTGTTTACACTGGTATGAACAGCGATGGTGACTTCTATATTGGTAACAAGAAAGTAAGTTCTGCAACTGGTCAAGAAGAAGTATTTGATGCTCCAATTCCTACAGTTACTGGTGAAGATATCGCACCATCAGGAGTAAGTGTTGGATTTGATGTTCTTTCACCACTTGAAGTTTCAATTAGTCGCTCACTAAGAGTTGAAGGTGGACCTGATAATAATATTATCTCTGAATTTGATGGTCCAGTTATTCTGAATAACAAACTGACTTCCACATCTGATAAAGGTATGGAAGCAGCATCTATCTTCTTGCAAGGTGATGCAACAGTTTCTAGAAAGTATACTGTTGGCATTGCAACTCCTTCACTATCAGGTAACTCTGGAGATATTGTTTATAATGCAACTCCTGATAAAGGTGGTTATCTTGGATGGGTTTACACAAATCAAAATGACTGGTATCGCTTTGGAAATGTAAGTTTATCACAAGATAGCAATGTTGCTCTCTTTGATCAGGTTGGTATTGGAACCACTGCTGTTGGAGATTTAACTCTAAAGGTTGGTTCTGGTTCTTCTGAGTTCTTTGTAAATGGTTCTGGACAAGTTGGTGTTGGAACTGATGATACTCAAGGATACAAGATGTATATCAATGGTCCTGTATTTGGTGAGTTTGTTGGAAATGGTGCTGGACTATCTAACCTTGATAGTATTTGGACTGAAGATTATACTTCTAGTTGGATTTTTACAAGAGAAAATCCAGATCTTAAAGTTGGTATTGGTACAACAGTTAATGTTACTGCACAACTTCAAGTTGCTGGTACTGCTGCAACTTCTCTTTATGTTACAAATGGTTCTAGATTCATTTCTACTGCAACCTTTGAATCTGAAGTATCAGTCGGTGGAACATTAAGTGCAACTAAGTTTAATCTAAATGGTCCAACACAAGGTTACATCAATGCAGGTGTCACAACTTCTGGAATTATTCATGTAGGTGTTGCAGGAACTGTACTTAATGTAGATGTGTCAACTACAAATGTTGGTATTGGAACTACAATCGTAAGATCAAAACTTGATATTGAAGGTAGAGTCAGATTAAAGACCTATTTTGAGCATGTACATGCAGTTACAAGTTCCTCAAACGTTGTAACGATTGATCTTTCCGAGGCACAAAACTTTACTCTAACTGTAACTGAAGATGTCAATCAGTTTACCATTATAAACATTCCATCAGAGTCAAGTGCATTTACTTTAAAGATTACTCAAGATTCTACTGGTAATCATGCAGTTGGAATTGATACATTTAAAACTGCTGGTGGTGTTGATATTCCTGTTTATTGGCCAGGTGGTGGAGTTCTTCCAATCGTAACACCAACTGCAGATAGATCTGATATCTATTCCTTCAAGACATTTGATGGTGGTGGTACTTTCTATGGTGTTGTTGGCGGACAAAATTTCCTTAACTGAGGAGATAACTAATGCTTAACTTTAGCAACAGACAAACAACACTGGACCTCAACGGTCCAGTTCTATCAATTGTTCAACAACCAACATCAGTTTCTATTTGTAATGCGGGTGTTGCGACTTTTGTTGGTCTTGCAACAGCAACTTTTCCAACACAAACACCTGCAAACAATCCAACAAATACTGGAATATTAACTCAAAGATGGTATGTTGATGGATATGGACCACTCACCGATGGAAGTATTGTAGCACTTGGAATTACTGTTGTTGGATCTGCAACTACAACGCTTACAATTTCAGGTGCAATCAGTCCAACTGCTAATGGTCTTGGAATTTTCATGAGACCAGATTATATTCCATCTGCATATTCTCAACCTGTTGGATCTGCTGTTGTTGCTGGAACTGCAAGATCAACTGGAAATGGAAATAACGAACCATATGATTCCAGTATTGCAACTCTTACAGTATTTCCAACGATTACAATTACTGATCAACCAGATGATGCATCTGTTGCTGCAACAAGACCCGCAACATTTAACATCGCTGCAACAGCAAGTGACTCTAGTGCTTTATCTTATCAATGGTTATTAAACGGTGGCAACTTATCGGATAGTTCTACTGTTACTGGTTCAACATCAACATCTTTGAGTGTTACATTGAGCACAGTTGGTGTTAATACTGTTCAAGCAGTTGTGTCACATCCAACTTCTTGTGACAGTCCAAAGTATTCTAATGTTGCTAATTTGATAGTTGTAGAGCCCAGACAAATTGTAACTTTCGAAAATTACTATAGTCCATCAAGTGTAGGAATTACGCAATGGAATCTTTTCGATAATCAAGTTATTATAGGTTCTAATATCCCAAGAAGCCTTTTGGGATTTTTTGCGCCAGAAAAAGATCTGAATGTTGAAATGGAACTGCATGGATCTTGGGGATCATCTTCTGGATCAAATCGTGGGGGGATTGGAGGATATTCTAAAATTCGTTTTACAATGAGACAAAATGAAGAATATGTTTTTGCTGGATTAGCTCCAGGACTTTTATTCCTTTATAGAAAATCTAGATTAATTGCAAGTGTAGGTAATGGTGGAAATGCCTCTTCTTCTGGTAGAGGTGGAGATGGTGGAGGAGTTAATGTTGCTGGAGAAAGAGGTGGTGGTAGAAGTGGTGGAAATGGTGGAAGATTATTTACTTCGGGAACTCTTCCGTCTTCTTTTGGTATTTTTGGTTCAATAAGTGCAATTAATCCTCCAAATGGTCGAGATGGAAAAGCATCAGTTCCTTTTGGTGGTCAAGCAATTGCATGTCCAAGAGGTAATCAAACTGTTTCTCCTTGTACTGATTTAGGAACAACACAATTCTTATGGGGACAAAGAACACCAATTCCAGGAACAGCAAGAATTGATAGAGGATTTAAGCAAGGTTATGGTATTCGTCAAACAGCAGGACGTGGAAGTGGAGGAGGAAATGGTGGAAATGGTGCTACTGGTGGAGATGGTGGAACCTCTGGAGGTGGAGGAGGTGGAGGAGGTGGATATACTGACGGATCTGTTGAAGTTATAGAAACTCAACTTGGTGGAAGTCAATATACTTCGGCAGTTGCAATTTTAAGAGCAATACTCTGATAAATAATAAAAAATACCAACGGGGAGAGTGAACCGTGGCAGTTAATAAGAATTTCGTCATAAAGAATGGTCTTGAGGTAAATACTCAACTCATTCTTGCAGACGCAAATACAAATAAGGTCGGTATTGGTTCAACGGGACCAAGATTTGAATTAGATGTTGCTGGTGGTATTGGAGCAACAGATTTATATGTTATTGGAGTTTCCACTGCACTTGAAACATTTAACGTAGGTTCTGGAGGAAAGGTTCTTTCAGTAATTGCTGGTGCTGGTGGTATAGGGACAAGCAAGGTTGGTATTGGTACATCAAATCCAGAATATCTTTTAGAAGTTCGTTCACCAGTAAGTACAGGTCAAACAGCACTTTATGTTTATGGTGATCTTCAAGTTACTGGTGATTTAAGTATTGATGATATTGTATTAGACCAAGCAAATATCAATAGATTATATGTATCTCAAAATCTTGATATAACTGGTGCTGGGTCTCTTTTTGTAGAAAGTGGAATAAGCACATTTAATGGATATGTAGATATAAATTCTAATACTGACATTTCAGGAACTCTGAATGTTGGTGGAGCAACTACAATAGGTGGTTATGTTGACATTAATAATAGTATTGATGCAACGGGCACTGTTAATATTGGTGGAGCAACCACAATAGGTGGTTATCTAGATGTTAATGCTGCATCAGACATTAGCGGATCTCTAAATGTCGGTGGTGCCACTACTATTGGTGGATATCTAGATGTTAATGCTGCATCAGATATCTCAGGAACAGTTAATATTGGTGGTGCTACTACTATTGGTGGGTACTTAGATGTTAATGCAGATACTGATATTAATGGAACACTTAATGTAAGTGGAATTGCAACTCTCGGAAGTGTTTTAATTACTTCTGGAATTATAACTGCAACTTCACCTTCAGGAATTGTCACTTATTATGGTGATGGTTCTGAGTTACTTGGTGTAATTGGTGGTATTGGTATTGGAACCACAGGTGGAACTGTCGGTTATGGTATTACATTCCTTAACCTTTTCGGTGCAGGTGTTTCTACTACACAATATGATTCGAGTGTAGGTATTGCAACTATCTTCTTTGAAGGTGGTGGTGGTGGATCTATTAGTATTAGTACAGTAGCACCAACTTCTCCTGGTTCTGGTGACTTGTGGTACAGTCCTGATTATGGCAGAACTTTTATCTATTATGATGAAAATATAGTTGGTTATGGAACTGATGCATATTGGGTTGATGCTGCACCATTTAATGTCGGTATCATTACATCTCTTACAAATGTTTCATTTGCACCTGGATCTGCATCAAATCCATCACTTTATTTCTTAGGAGATCCTTCAACTGGTTTCTTCTCACCAACACCAAGTCAATTTACAGTTGTATCCACTGGTTCATCAATACTAAATGTCAATGCTAATGGTATTAATGTCACTGGTATTGTAACATCAACAACAGTAACAACTGGTAATATTGTATCTTCTGGTATTGTAACTGCTCAAGATTTTGATGCACTTTCTGATATTAATTTTAAAGAGAATGTTACAACGGTTAATAACGCACTACTAAAAGTAGAGCAACTTCGTGGCGTTAAGTTTGATTGGAAAGAAAGTGGTACTCCTTCTTATGGTGTTATTGCACAAGAACTGGAGCAGGTTCTTCCTGAACTGGTTCATGGTAATGATCCCAAGACAGTGAACTATAATGGTATCATTGGTGTTCTGATTGAGGCTATTAAAGAACTCAAAGCAGAAGTAGAAGAACTTAAGAACACTAAATAATAAGAAACGCCGAGTGGTTACACGAAGATGGCAATTAAGATTTCAGGAACTACTGTCATCGATGACAGTAGACAATTAAGTGTTACTGGAATATCAACTTTAGGAACGGTTAAAATTTCTTCTGGTATTGTTACTGCAATTTCTGGTATTGTGACTTATTATGGTGATGGTTCGCAATTGACGGGTGTTGCTGCTGCTGGTGGACTTGATATCACCTCATCATTATTCATTTAATAAATACATAAAAAGATAAAAAGATGGCACTCCAGAAGACAAAGGTATTAAATATCACATCAGTTACAGGTATTGCAACAGTTGGTATCTTTACTGCTGGTGTGACTGCAACTGATGCAGGAACTGCTTCTACCACTTATGTAAGAAGCGTTATTATGCACAATACTGGACTGGGAACTGCACGGGTTTCTCTCTACATTAATCCAGATACCAATCCAGTTTCTACTGCTGTAACTGCAAATCGTATTTTAAGAGTTGACTTAGCTCCAAGTGAAACAACATTTTTTGAGTCAAACTATCCAATTGTTCTGACTCCAACTGATGCTATTTCTGTAGAAGTATCTCAACCCGATGTTGGTGGTACTGGTATTGGTTCTGCGGTTAATTTCCTAGTAAACGGCGATACGGATATCTGATTATGGGCATCAAATCATTTGGAAATAATGCAGAAGATTTTGTCAGTAAGTTTCTAAGGGCTCGTTCCTTTGATTCTACTGGTCTTGATGCTGCTAATCCCGAACCACCACCACCACTAGCAGCAACTGGTGGTACAATAACTTCTTATGATGGTAAAACTATTCATATTTTTACAAGTACCGGTACTTTTACAACAAATCCTAACTGGACTGCAACAAATGTAGAATATCTTGTTGTTGCTGGTGGAGGTGGAGGATCAAAGAGTTCTGGAGGCGGAACCGCTGGTGGTGGAGGAGGCGCTGGTGGATATAGAACAGGAACAACAACCATTTCTGGACCATATTCTCAGACAATTACAATTGGTGCCGGAGGATCACAAGAAGCAAACGGATCTCCATCAACTTTTCTTAATCCAGAAGCACCAATAACAATTACTTCTACAGGTGGCGGAAGAGGTGCAAAATATTTTCCTCCAGCTGTTGCAGGATCTGGAGGATCTGGTGGAGGTGGGGCATGGGGTGTCACTGGTGGTGGTGCAGGTAATACTCCTCCAACTAGTCCTCCACAAGGAAACCCAGGAGGAGATGGTGTAAGTGGTGGTGATCAGCAAGGAGGTGGAGGAGGTGGTGCCGGAGGCGCAGGTATTCCGTGGTCAGCAGGTCATCATGGTGGACTTGGATTACAATCTCCTACTACATTTAGAAATCCTACTTCTCCAGTAGGAGCTCCCGGTCCCAATGGTCAAGGATTCTGGTTTGCTGGCGGCGGAGGTGGTGGTACATTGGGCTCACAAGGAAGCACTGGTAGAGGTGGTGGTTCAGGTGGTCCATATGCAGGCGGCGGCAACTCTGGTCAAGGGAGTGGTGTTGAAAGTGGGTTAAATAACACCGGAGGAGGTGGTGGTGGTATTGGTGCCTCCGATGGCACCAATGCAGGTTCGGGTGGTTCCGGTATCGTCCTCATTGCTTATCCTTCATAAATAACTAAAAACTAATAAGATGAGTCAATCAAAAGTCCAGTTAGTCAGTAACATAGTCGGAAATGTATCTGGTGGTGCAAGTTTTACTGGCATCGTTACTGCATCTAGTTTTGTTGGTGATGGTTCCGGATTGACAGGTATTGCAAATACTGCAAATATTGTCAGTACCGCGATAACCACAGGGATACTTAATGTTGGTACTGGCATTACAGCAAATGTTTCAGGTATTAATGTAACAGGTATTGTTACTGCTACAAGTTTTAGTGGTGATGGTGCTGGTCTGACTGGACTTAACATTCCAGCGTCATCAGATTGGCGTGATAGTTCACTCTTCTAAATAGATATAAAACAGAAATAAGATGGCACTTAATAGAGGTAACTTAGGGTTTACAACACAGATTGGAGCAGGAGTCACCGCTGCAGTTTATACGGTGGGTTCTGCACAAACTGCATATATTAAGAGTGTTTTACTTCATAATTTGGATACTAGTGGAACTGAAAATGTTGTTGTTCATGTAGTTCAGAACAGTGGTGGAAGTACCGGTACTGCATCGTCAACAACTCAGGTTGCAAGAATTGGTATTTCAACAAACGATACATTCTTCTTTGAACCTGCATATCCAATCACATTAAGTGCAACTGGTGATAGTTTACAAGTTTATAATGAAGGATTTTCATTAAACTCTATTAATGTTTTAGTATTAGGCGAT
>JGI11705J14877_10001765_pt1 | contig 12059 bp, 3 predicted proteins | sample Etolaghawater15m_FD_14877 | JGI IMG/M metagenome (IMG submission 14877) | reverse complement strand
GGTCATTACGCTGATGGCCAGCTCAACAAGTTTAGAGTAGCGGTCGTCCCCGGTCAGGTGGTGCCCGGAGGTGGGCGTAACCTGAACAAGTCCATCCCAGTGCAAAAAAGTCGCCGAGCTGGTTCAGAATCCCTGTGCCGGACTTCGGGCTTGCTGATATCATGTCATTAACAGCGTTGAGGAACACGTCCCGCGCTATCTTCACGTCCCAGTCATCACCATCGGATACGCGCCACGCCTTCATGCCCAAGTGAAAATCCGTAATGGTCAGTAGTGATGCGAGATTTTCGTCTGGATTGACAGGGGGCTTGGTAGGCTTGAACTTCGGGAGCGCGGTAGCGGCCTTCTCCACCGCATCCAACAGCGCCTGCACCCTTTGCTGTTCGTCTGTTGCCGACTTGACCCATTGACCTGTGGGCTTACCCTCTTCGTTGTAGTAGGTGGATACGCCCTTAACCTTGTAGCCTTCTGGCACAACATGAATCATGTCGTGTTCTGGGCTGTATCCCCGCTTGGCCGCATTACCCTTCATGCGCTCTATGGCGCGATATACATTGCGCTCTGCGATGCCAAGGTTCTTAGCTACTTGTGTCTTGCTGAGTCCGTCGTCGAGCAGTGACGCCACAGCCAACTGCGCGTCGCTCTCAGCAAACTGAGAATACTGCATTCTATGCCCCCGCTAGAATGTGGTTTGTATAAACGGCGCGTCTGCCATCTCCTTCAGTCTTGGCACAACCTTTAGGTACTCATTCAGGCTGGCATCCAAGTCCTCAATCATCTGCGCCTTGGCTTCTGCGTCCATATCCGACGCGATAATTCTTTGCTTTTGCTTTCTTACCTTATCAAGCTGTTTTTTAACGCTATACACGGGAGACTTCAAGTTGAGAATATGCTGACGCGCCGCGATATAAGTTTGGAGTTCATCTCTGCGCCCATCTCTCTGTAACAAGTTGATTGTCTTGACGACCTCGGTTACGTCGTTATACAGGTCATACGCATCCGCTTTAAGTCCCGCGCCCTCCTTGGAGGCAAAAAATCGCTTCCATAACGGGAACTGAAAAATTGTCCTCGCTGGCCTCTTGTCCTCAGCGCCGGTCGCCTCCCTGTATATAGCGTCTGAAGCAGAAATGAGATAGGAGCCGATGGTACCCGTATACCCAAAGATAACGTGGTCTATCTTCATGGGGCTGATGTTGAGCAACTCCCCCACATCTGTCGCGATTTGAGTGTTTTTGGCGCTACCAGTCAAGCCGGCGGTGGCGGATCCGTCCTTGCTCAGGTAGTACGGCACAATCTCCCTGCCCGTAAAGAAGCTGTGATTCAAGCTGGCCTCCACAAGAGGCGATATTGCCTGCACGCCAAGAGGGTTAATCTCAAGCGTAGAAACAAGGCCACGCTGTAGTGTTTGCCTTAGCTCTCTATCTGACTGGTCGCCAATAGTGCTGGCGAGTATTGCTTCCGGCAAGGTTTTGAATATCAGGCCCACCTCAAACGGGATCGGTATCCTCATCGGAACGCCGGCAGATGTCGGCACCAGCCAGTTTAGCTCCCTCACATAGTCATCTTGCTCGTTGTACCAGTCCTCATCACTAACCATTAGGTAGTAAAGGGCGGTCAGTCCAGCGAGTATCCCGCCTCTGTACAACAACTTGAGCTGGCCCATCGCTGGCGGCATATCTTTGCGGGTTGAGTAATTACCAGCCGCCGCACGGACAAAGACATCCAGACCTTGGAATCGCGCATTCAAGAACGGGATCGCCGCAGTCAGGACGCGAGCCAGTGGATGCGAACCTCTGCGTGAGAAGTTAATGATCTCCATCGCTTGGAACGCCGCTTCTGCCTCGTTGCCGGTGCGGGCCAGCACGTCATTGTAGACCGCGTTACGAGTCGCCGCGTCAGAAGCTGTAGTGGCTCGGCCTGCCCAGTCCCATATTCTTTGGAACATGTTAAGAGGATTGAGCCCGTCGCCACGGCGCTTGTTCTCTGCTTCGTAAAACTTGACGATATCTTTTTTGTCGATAGAGAAGTCGTAGCCGCCAACAACACCCAGCTTCTCCAGTCGCTCTATTCCGTCGCCAAGTCCTTTGACGGTATCAACGAGTGGCACAAAAGAAGCTCCGGATGTTGTCCACGTCGACAACGTATCCCTGAGCATGTTTGCAACCATAAAGCCGGGGTCTCTGGTGACAAATTCTCGTAAGAAGTTAGCTGGCATACCAAGGTATTTAACTGCCAGCTCTTCTGCCACTCCCGAACCCATAACGGTCATGGAATCGTGAATGAGGTTGTCATCTATCTCAAAGCGAACAGGCTTGCCGTTGACCTTGAAGGTCACGGTGTTTTTGCCCTTGGGCTCTGGGCTAAAGCGAACCTGTCTAGCCAGCCCCATGTTCTGCATGTCTCTAGCGATGCGTTGCTGGGCGACATTCTTCATGCCCATTTCTATCGCCGCGCTCATGTTAAGCACTACAGACTCAATCAAGCCAACATCAACAGCCTTGTCGCTACCTTGATAGGCTCTGAACTCGCTCATACGAGTCATGTCGCTAAACACGCCGCGAGCCACCTTGGGTAACGCATCCTCGCTGACGCCTGATCGGTAGAATGGTATGTATGAGGACGCCTTCCAAACATCGGCTGTCTCTTCGTTGAGAATCCCCGTTGCTTTTAAGAAGTCAATGGTGCGGTCGTTGTACGCACTCCAAACTTCATGCCACTCTTTGACAGGGTTGTAACCCTCGGCATTGGTAAGCGCGTCGACTTCGGCCAATATCTCTTTTCGGGTCTTGGGGTCGACAGGGGTGAGCTTGCCCTGCTTAGTCAAGTAATCACCCCGCTGAACCATAGCGTAGGCTTGGGCTAGCTTTCTGAGATCGCCCACTTCCTTGTTGTAGACCAGAGACATCACGCCAATCAAGCCACGATAGGTCTTGCCTTCGTGAGTGAAGTCCTCAACCTTAGTGATTCCGTCGCGATAGACAGGCACGCCGTATTTCACAGCAGATGCCAGTATTCCTTTAGCTCTATCCGAGAACATCGCGGCGGCGATTGCGCTTGACTCTGCCTCCAGCTCACGCAACTGAGGCACTTTCTGGTAATACTTTTCCAGTGCCGCATATCGGTTCAAGGCACCCGCCTTTAGCTTGGTCAGTATTGTGCCTATAGCGCCAGTGTTGGTGGCGTCCATGAACACTTTGCCGTTGGGTGCTTCCCGGTCAGGTCCTCGTGTCAACTTGTCAACAGCAGGGCTAGTCTCCGGGCGTGAGAACATTGGCTCATCAGGCTCAAGCCCCGCGTCAGGGTTCTGTGCTATGTACTGAGCTTCTGGGGATGCCTTGACGCTGAAGCGCGGAACACCCGTTGGGTCATCCTGCACGGCCTTGAGGTTTTCTTCGACTACCTTTTCAGCCTGTTGTGGGTCAACATTCTGGCGAGGCGCAATGACTTCGGTTTCGATGTTCTTGGTGGCGGGTTTTTGCCTGACCTCGGCAACAGCTTCATCGCTAATCAGGGGCTGATTTATAAACGCGACCTTGCCGAGCCGCTTGTCGTTGACCCTGAAGCCTATATAGCCTGCATTATTTAACGCAGAGAGCGTGGAGTCCCAGTCCAGATTGCCAGCCGCATTTGTTGCCAGCAGTCCGTATGGGTCTGTATCTAGGGGGTATACAAGGAGTGGGTCAACTGAGAACGTATTTTCTACATTCCCGAGGATCGCCTCACGCCGATACCCGTTCTCATCCGCTTTGACGATCCCGAAGTACGTTCCTGTCGGGGCGTATCTTCTCGTGCGGTCTGCTCCCCGCCCAGCCATCTGCGGGTCTGTTCTGGCAATCCTGCCTCTTGAGAAGTGGCTGAGCTGGAGCTTTCCGTCTGAGTCGATTGCGCCTTCAAGCCCTTCTTGAAAAACTGATGGATCTGATCTTCTAGGGTCACTCTGCCTTGCCTCCTCTGATACCCAAAGCGGTAACAGTCCTGTTTTTTGGTCAGCGTAAACGGTATCTGCGCCGCTCGCCGTGGCATTAAATGCCGCCTCGGGTCCGAAATTAACCCAAGAATTTTGACCTCGGGTTTCGCTTGTCATTGCCCTTCTTGCTAGAGGCGAATACATGGCCGCGTGAGACTGCCACGCATTCTCTTCGCCTCTGGCGCGGAAGCCTACACCATTTTTAATGTGGCCGAAATAGTCGTGGACAACACGGAACACATCGTTGGCCAGCATTGGATCGCCATCTGCGGTTCTGTACGGCGTCTCCCTGAGCATCGGGTTGCTTGCTAAATCCTCCCGCGTGATGCCCTCCATGCCGAATCCATCTCGCGTGGAAAAGACATACATGTGATTGTTGTTAATCACATCGAGGATTGCGTTGCGCGGATTACCATAAGGGTCGTCGCCCTTGATGAACTGAACGGTCAACCCAGAATTAAGGATCTCTTCGTATTGCGCGAGCGTTTCGTTAATCATCGCGTCATACGCGGCTTTGACCAATGGGTCGTTGGGCGCATCCTCCATGAGATCGTATTCGACAGCAATTTTTCTTGCCATCTTGCGATCAATCGGAGCGTACTGAGTCAGCGGTTCGTATGCTATTCCTGACTTCTCAGTATAACGGCGAGCCGCGTCTACTGCTGGCTGGTGATAACCGAACTCAACAGACTGGCCGTCAACATCGAATGATTCTGGCATGCCCTCCAGCCTGCGAAGGCTGAACATGATGTCATCTTCATACCGCATCCCTTCTGGAACAGCAGTTGGGTCGTACTCAGCAAACACGCCCTTGATGTCGGCAGGGCTGAATACCGCTATGCCGGTTGCGGCTTTACCGCTACCGCCTTCAAAGTCAAGATAAGAGTCAAACCCAGCCCCCTTGATGAAGGGGGACATTATCTCAAGATCCTCAAACGTAAACTTATTCAGGGGCGTAGCTCGCGCCTTTTTGCCAATCTCCTCTGTGACGGAGTTTGCAAAAGAAACCGCGTCTGGCTCAGTGAGGCCGAGCCGTGATGTGCTGAGGAGGTTATCGACAATAAGTTTGTGCCCTTGCCCGTCTGCACCTCTGTCGATGTCGGCCATGACTAGGCTCACCATCTTCTTGTCACGAGGATCAAATGTATTTCTAGCGCGCAAGAGCACTGGATAGATGGTTTGCGCCTCATCCTCCCTAGCTATTGCAGGCACAAACATGCCGGCAAACTTTGGATCTTTCGTGAAGTGTCCAGCAATAATGCCTCTTGCGTGCGGGATCTCCGTGCGGAATCGCCGTATATCGGGGGATGCCGTGCCGTGGTAGTACACGGTGCTGGTGTCAAAGCCCTGCTCTTCTGCCCTTTCCAGTCTGCGGCTCAGCATGGCCTCATCTACAACCTCTGGTGCGTCGCCCAGATCCTGCTGTACCTTACTGGTAACTTGTCTGGCTGTAAGCGGGCGACCCCGCCTGCCAGTTTCAAGAGCGATATCTTCGGTGGTAATGCCTCGCTCTACAACCTCGCCTTGTCGCTTCTCTGTTCTCAGCGGCGTCCTGATCTTGCCACGCTCACGCCGACCTACAGCGCCGCTCTGAATGCTGTCTACCAGCGCCTTAAAGGAGTCAACGTCGTTGTCCTGCGCTACGCCCACGAGACCCTTGAAGAAGTCCACGATCTTCTTGAAGATGGAGCGAGGCTTGCCACTGGGCTTTCTTATGCCACCGTCCATCACCACGCCTGTAGTGAGTGAGTCGGCTATCAGCTCGGCGATGGCCTCTTCCTGCTGGGTAACAGCATTCTTTTCGCCGTAGGTATCGACAGCCCATTGCCCGTATGTCTTGCCGGTGCCCGGTTTTTGGTACTTGCGGCTCAGTCGCTCAAGCAGGCTGTACTCTTGTGCCGTGAACAAGTCCATAGCACGGAGAGCGTGCAGGACTTCGTGATTCATAATCCTAGCAACAGCTTCTTCGTATGATNCGCCCTTNTTGACCTGACTCATCACCCCGTCAAGGCCAACCTGTATGACCTTTGCGCCAGCCTGCGCAGAGCCCGCAGTAATCGTGCCCTCCGGACTNTTGATCGGCATGATGTAGATGTTGCCATCGGAATCACGCCTAGCATTGCCGACGCGCTCAACCATCCGGGTGGCGTATTGATCGTCTATTCCAAACTTCTTCAGAGCATCACGCAGTTGCTGGCCGAGCGCAGACTGATCCAAGTCATACGGAACCAGCTCTTGCCCCTCTGGCACGCCTTCCTCCGCACGCTCTATCGGTACAGCAGTGCGCTGTGCTTCCCGCTCTACCCTGCGGACCTCTGCTTGAGACGGTATCTGACCCGTCTGGCCGAACGCGGCGGCTTCTACCGCCATTCGCGGAGGCTGATCTACCTCAATCTGGCGTCGCGCAATGCGAACGAGGTCTGCGTCGGGGGTCTTGGTGCTGAAGTCGGGTATCTGGGTGGCTTGCTCTTGGAAGCTGGGTAGCCTTCTAACCCTGTGGTAAAGGTATCGCCGCTCGTTGGGCGTAAGATTTGCTAAGGCATTCTGCTTGGCTGGGGTCTTGCCCACAATTCTCTTTACCAAGCCTCGGAATGCTTCGGATTCGATGGGCGCATCTATGCGCTTACTGGCAAGCAGTTCGCCAAACGCTCGCTCGGATGCCAGCACGTTGTCAAATGTACCGCTGAATTGGGCAAGCGCCTGCCGACGCCCGAGGGCGGGCTGTCTAGGTCGAGCTGGGTCCAGCGTGGGCGTTACAGGCTCAGGCGCTCCAAACGCGAGGAAGTCAGCGTCTTTTGCCGCAAGCACGTCGCCCAGATTGCCTATGTCGCCCTTGTTCGCCTTGCGGACTTCTTCCAGCGTAAAGACTTCAGTTTCAACCTCGCCTTGCTCGGCCTTCTTCCGGTTGATTGCGCTTGCAATGTCTTTCCCTGTGGCTAGATTCGCATCCTCAGCGGTAATCACTCTTTCTTGAGGTGACGGAATGGATCGACCAAGGCGTCTTACTTCATCGGCCTGCTGTTCGGTGTACTCAATGCCCGCATTCTCAACGATATATTCGACCTGCGCACTCTTCTCTAACTGACGACTAGTCTCTGTTAGTCGGTTTACAAGCTCTTGCGCAACGGTGGGGTCATCGACAGCGGGGCTAAACTGCTCGCCATCTATCTCAGCGAAAAACTGATTGTCGATAGAGCCAACTGAGAATTGCTTGCCGACAGGCAGGCGAGAACCGAGGCGAACAGATACTTGGTCTGCTATTTCCTCTGCGGAAAGGGAAGGGTCTACTGCGGTGGGGTCGAGCGGGTCCTCTCGGACCTCTGGCGGCATCTGCGGGCCTACGCCAGTGGCTGAGACGGTCTGATCCATTTGCTGGCGCCGAGCCTGCTCTGCCTGCTCAAACTTCTCACGCTCTTCTGCTTCAGCGGCCTGCTCTTCCTCGGTCATTTCCGAGATTGGCTTGGGAGCGCGGCCTTTGCGCCCGCCTAGAGGGCTCTGAGCCAGACCAATCGCCAAATCAAACACGGCACCAGCTCCGCCGCCGAGGGTGAAGTCGTCTAGTGCACTATCTGCGATCTTGCGATCAGGGTCATATATGGCGAGGGTACTCAGGTCTCTGGCAATCCCTTGCCCGACTTCCTGCATGCCTTCTTGAAGTCCTGACGCCACCATAGACTCCATGCGGCGCAGGATTGGGCTAGCTTCTGGCCTGTTAAAGAAGCCGCGAGGCAAGCCCTTAATAATTCTGGCGGGTATACCAAAGCGCTCTAGCTGACCAAGGGCGATATCTGCGCCCTTTGAGGTAAGACGCTCCAGAGATGACAGATCCTCTCCGGTACGCGCTTCATACTCTGCGCGGTCCATGCCGCCCTCAGACACAGCAGGTCCGGTCATTGTGGCAAATTGCGCCAAGCGAGCAGGGATGCCGCCGGGGAGGAACAGCGAGCCCACCTGTGGCACCATCTCGCCCACGACCTCGCCTAGCTGAGCGACGTAGCTCTCGTCGTAGGCAGGGTCATACGCTAACTTGTCAGCAACAAACTCGTCGACATCTCGCTGTACTTCTCGGGCTGACTCGTCATCAATAAATGGCAGAAGNTCAGCCAAGCCGGTACCAACTCTGGCGGTGCCGGTGGCAACTCCGCCCACGAGACGCTTGCCGGCTTCGCCTATAGAGCCAAGTGCAGTGGTTTCGGGGTCAAATTCAGCCCCCTTAATCATAGAGGCAAAAAGGTCCGCCGCCTCAAAGTCACCTGCGTTGTGTGCACTTACCAGCGCATCTTCCAGCTCTTGCCTTGTGGCCATGCTAGCCGCCTATAGGTAACTTGTACTGATTAAGTATCTCTTCTTTACTTCTCGGGGTGGTCTGCATACCGCCCACAACCATCGGCTGACCCCCCAGCTCCGCAAGCAGTTGTTGAATCTGGCGCTGTAGCCCTGACTTCTTGGTTTCGTCTAGCTCGTTTTCATACAGGGAGACAAGTGTGCGCAAGCGCTCTCTCTGTGTTGTGCTGGCGTTTTGCTCAATCAAGGCATCAACCCTGCGCTCGCTCAGGCCAAATGTTTTCTCAAACTCTAGTGCTTTTTCTTCACGCGCAAGGTCTTGCCGGCCAGCTTGGTACTCAGCCAGACGCTTGCGGATGTCCAAGCCTCGCTGTTCCTGAGCGCCCTTCATGCCTGCGGCGCCAGCGGCAGATATTCCCTTAGACAGATCACCGCCAGCAATGCCCGCGCCAAGTTGCATGAGCATGTTGGCTTGGGTCATCCTGCGAGAATCGTCAAGGATATCGCTAATATCGAACTCCGGTTTACCATCGGGTTTTGCTTGGGTTTGCACCGGGCTTGCGCCTTGTACTGACTTGTCACCAGTATTTAGGTTGGCAAAGTAATCGTCCATAACGCTGAAGTCCATGTCAGCGTCGCGGTCAGTTACATTCATTACCGATTCATAGTCGGTGTATGGGGCCAGCACATTCCCTGCGGCGAGAAGGGGAGGGCGTGGGTCGCTTGCGTCAGAGTGGAGTTCTTGGGCAACTTCAAGGGCTTCGTCTAGCGGGGTGGCAGGCTCAAGTCCGGGCTTAAAAGACCGTCCATAGCCCCCAGCGACAAATTCTCTATCTCTAGCCCTGCCTTCGGCAAACTGATCTGATAGGTCGCTAAAAAACTCGCCAATACCAGCACGTCGCTCGGCGACGCCTCGATCATACTCAGGAGGCAACATGTTCGCCATCGGTCCTCTCGGGGGCCGAGGCAGACCCTCCGGCACACGACTCGGCACTGGGTCAGCGCCTGTCAGCATTTCTGCCGTAACCCTCTCGGATAAGTCTGGCGTGGCGTACTGATCCTCAACCTGACGAGCAAGAGCTGAAGCCATTGGTTCCGCCATCCGCTCTGGGACAGCCTCTTCCTTAAAGGAATCAAATAAACCCAAGGCATCTGCCGCACGCACGACCATAGGCCCTTTGTAGATGTCAGATCCACCCGCAAGCATGGGCATGCGAGCCTCCCTAGACTCATAAGGCTCTCGGTCAAGCATCTCTCGTACCTCGGGCATCCTGCTTAACCCCATAGAGGCAGACGGCGCAATACTTCCGTCCTGACTGGCTCTGGCCTGAAGGTAGCTTATGGCTTCTGGGCGATCAGGGAAAGTTCGACTTACAAAGGCTAGTACATCCGCGTATGACATGCCAGATTGAAGCATTCTGTCTAGCTGATCCTTAACTGTCGCGCCAGCAAACTGGGATTCTGGGTCAGCGCCTTGGACTGTAAGCTGGTCAAGAAATCCACCTCCCTGCATCCTCACAATACCGCCCTGAGCCATACCCATCGGGGGCATACCCTGTGGCATACCTTGCGGGGGCATACCCATAGGCTGTTGAGGCATCATACCCATGATGCCCTCCTGCACGATCTGATCCTTTACAGATGGCATCGCTTCCTGTTGCTGTGCCTGATAGCGCTTGCGCATGTCCGATCTGCGCTGTATCTCAGATACGACCAGAAACTGCGGCATCTGACCGCTGGGCATCTGGGCTTCCTGCATCAAGGCTTGGTCGGGCAAGCCTTTAATCATATCTTCTGCATCAAGGATGTTCATTTATTAGCCCCCGAACCCGCCTAGCGCGTTGTATAGTCCTACCCCTGCAATGCCAGCACCAAGAAGCTGTTGCGTAGTGCTGGGGGTGACACCGTAAGTCTGTGATACCTGTCCCGGCGCAATCGGCAAGCCCTGTAGCATGGAGCTATAGAATGCCAACTGCTCTTTCGGGAACGCCTGCTGACGCAGGAAGTCTGTGTAGCCAACATCCAAGCCGCGCTGGGCAAGCTCTCTCTGGATCTGACCCGCTGTCTGCATCGCCCTGAGACGTTCCATCTCCTGCGCTTGACGCTGACTAACAAAGTCGCCAAGCATGCCTGCCGCCGCGAGCCTCTGCTGTCCACCTCCCAGTATCTGCGAGTAAGCACTCTGGCCAAGCTGTGCCGCCGCTCTGGCTTGCGCCAAGTTCATGGCCTCTGCCTCGCGTCGAGCGTTCTCTACCGCTATGCGACCCGCCTGTTCGATCTGGGCCGCGTCTAGGCCAAGGCGAGCCGCCTGCTGTCTGGCTTGCTGACTTGCCTGATATGCAGAAATGTTAAGATCCATTTGCCGCTGGCGAGCCTGCTCGTTTTGTTGTTGTTGCTGTAGCCTGAGTTGCTCGGCTTGCGCCCTAGCCCCGATGCCGGACTCAAACGCTTTCATTTTGAACTGCTGTTCGGCCTGCTTCGCCGCATCATCTTGTTGCTGTGCTGACAATCCAAGCTGAGCGGCTCGCTGTCTAGCCGCTTCGCGAGCTTGATAAGCCTGCAAGTTAATCTGTTGTTGCTGGGTTTGGGCTTCTAGTTTTTGGCCCTCGGACGATTGCCGGAATTGCTCTTGTGCTCGGCGAGACGCCTCTTCCTGCTCTTGGGCCGAAAGCCCGATTTGTGCCGCCTGCTGTCGAGCACGTTCACCAGCCTCAAACGAAGATATCGCCATCTGTTGCTGGGCTTGTCTTGCCTGCTCTGTTGTGCCGAAAGCCGCCTGCCTGAAACGCTCTGCCTCCTGAAGTGCTTGTTGCTGGGCTTGACCTGTCTGCAAGCCAAACTGTCCAGCCTGAAATCTCGCGGCCCTATCCGCCTCAAAGGCTCTCTGTGCCTGCTCAAACGCCTGCTGAGAACCTGCCGCCTGAATATCACCAAGCTGATCCTCAAGGCTTCTTTGACGCTCTGCCTGCATGATAGCTTCACGATAACCGCCAAGACTGCCGATGCCAGCCGCTTGTAAGCCAATTTGCTGTTCCATAATTTCAGACTGGCGGCGAGCCTCTTCTTTTTCTCTATCCACAACAAGTTGCTGATAGGGGCTCATGTATTGTTCAATCGTTCTTGGGTCTGCTATCGTGCCTGCTTGAAATCCGGGGCCAACATCCAGATCCCCCGCATATTGGCTTTGCAGGTCTCTGGCAGTGTAGTCCTGCCCCAGCCCTCTGGCGACATAGCCGGGATCAAACAAACGAGCCTTAAAACTAGAAGATGCAGGCACATCTAGTTGACCAGCCTCAAATTCTCCTGCTCGATAGTCAGAGCCATGCAGATAGGCGGTGTAATCAACTGGGGGCGCAAATCCGTGAGGCCCCGGAGGCATGAACTTTAGCTGACCCTGTCCGGCGCTATAGGTTTGGTCAATAGCGCTGGGGTCGTATCCACTGTAGACATCTTTCGCTTGAAGCCCAGAGACAAACGCAGGCTGTTCCTGCGCCCGCCTTGTCACCTCTAGCATGGTGGGTGTATAGGCTCCAGCCTCCTGAGCCACCCGAGCCGCAATGTCACCTGCCGCAACCAGCTCATCTGGGGTGCCTGATACACCAAGTTGCTCAAACCGGCGCATCGCCTCTTGCTCTGCCGGTGCAAAATACTCAATGCGCTGACCCGGATATGTCTCGTAAGGTACAGCACTCTCATAACCAACACGCGCCAATAGGTCCCGGTAAAACGGTTCGGCAAACTCTGGTAGGTTAGAAACTATTTGTGTTGTCTCGGTAGGAGCTGAGCCGCCGCCTTTGCTACCCATTTC
>JGI11705J14877_10001764_pt1 | contig 12062 bp, 11 predicted proteins | sample Etolaghawater15m_FD_14877 | JGI IMG/M metagenome (IMG submission 14877) | reverse complement strand
AAGGGTCAGAAAGGTGACACTGGTAACACTGGTTCTACTGGTGCTCAAGGTGACAAGGGTCAGAAGGGTGAAGTAGGAGCAACTGGTTCTGCAGGTGCTAAAGGTCAAAAAGGCGATACTGGTTCAACTGGTTCAACTGGTGCTAAGGGACAGAAAGGTGAGGTAGGTAATACTGGTTCTGCGGGTTCTACTGGTGACAAAGGTCAAAAGGGTGAAGAGGGTAATTTCTCTGGCACATTTAATACCAATCAATGGTATAGTTCTTCTGATAGTAGACAAAGACTATACTTTGCATCAACATCACATACTTACATTAAGTCGTCTGCTGATGTTATCTTCCGAGTAAATAACTCAGATACCAATGAATTTTTGATGCAAGCAGATGGAGACTTCCACGCAGATGGGGATGTCATTGCACACTCAACTAGCACCTCAGACGAACGACTCAAGACTAACATTCGGACTTTACAAAATGCCCTAGATAAGGTAAACTCTATAAGAGGTGTGGAGTTTGAGTATCTCAAAGATGGCAGAGAAGGTGCAGGTGTCATTGCTCAAGAACTGATAACTGTTCTACCGAGTGCTGTTTCTGAAAAGGGTCGTTTGACATTAGACCAAGACGATGAAGATAGATACTACACAGTAGAGTATAGTCAGTTGACTGCACTGTTTATCGAAGCAATCAAAGAACTGACAGAGAGACTAGAGAACCTAGAATCAAAACAAAACTAAATTATTGAAGGTGACATGAAAAAGTACATTATTAATCTTGAGCGAAGAGAGGATCGTCGTGTCCACTTCATTCGCAATAACTCGTTTCTCAGAAATCAAGAGTTCCTTATCGCAGTCGATAAGGAAGACATCACACTAGAATACCTTGCTGAAAATGGATTAAGCACAAATCCCTATTGGCGCGATCCTTTCAGAAACAGACGCATTACTAAGGGAGAAGTGGCATGCTTTCTTTCACATGCGAAGGCATGGAAGACTTGCGTTGAACTCAATGAACCGATTATGGTATTTGAGGATGATGCGATTGTCAAGGAAGAACTATTCGTCGAAGAATATTACGAAGAAGTCCTCAAACAATACGGGTTTCTTTATCTGTCTCGTAGAGAAAACGAACCTGAAAAAGTTGAACCGATCAACGATAAACTAGAGCGTCCATCCTATCCATACAATATGACATCGTATTGTCTTACACCAGAAACGGCATTACTATTGCTCAACAGTGGCATCATGCAGAGCATCATTCCAGTCGATGAGTTTTTGCCAAAGGTCATTCGTCAGATTAACGGTGTGGCACTGATTGATGATGTGGCAGATCAAGTAAGTCGTAATATCTTAGGTTCAGACATTGAACCCTATTCCGAAGACGATTGGTTTATCGATTTTAAGGTACATCCAATTACTGTCGGCACTGATCGTAAGAAGTGTGTAGCACTGAACACCAGTGGTATGATGGTGGGGATTTATCCAAAGAACCTTGGTGAAACTGCAGAGTGGAAAGGGGGAGATATGACAACTCCAGGAGGAGGTACGAAAGTTCGACTCCTGAAGGAATATCTTGCAAGGTCCGAATTAAATGATTGGGATGTAATTCTATTCACTGATGCATACGACGTATTCTATGTTGAAGATCTACAAACTATCACTAAACGCTACATTGGGTTCAATAAAAAGGTAATTTTCTCAGCAGAAAGATACTGTTACCCAGATAATAATCTGGTCCAAAAATATCCTCAATCCGACACGCCCTATCGCTTTCTGAATAGTGGCACATTCATTGGACAAGTCGGTGAGTTAAAGAAAATCATTGGTGATGGGATTGATCACTCTGATGATGATCAGTTGTTCTATACTCAGCAATTTCTGAGCGACAATTTTGATATTGCACTCGACTATGAGGGATACATATTCCAAACTCACGAACCTCAAGTCACGAAGGTAAATGATCAAATCTACAACCCATTGACTCGATGCTATGGGTGTATCTATCATGGCAATGGTGGAGAGGAAACCAAGAGTAAGTTCGACGAACTGTACAATGCCTTCTATCCAAAAGCACCGTCTTTGTTTATTCCAACGTATAGTAAATTTGACATTTTAGAAAAAGACATGCTGATTGTAAACTTTATGACACAATCTCAGTGTGAAGATCTTATTGATATGGCAGATCGACATGGTGGATGGGAACCGCATCCTGATGATAAGTTTCCTGCACAAGAGATTCGTCTGAAGGAACTTGGATTGTGGGAGGAGTGCGAAAGTCACTGGCAGAAACATATCTATCCGATTGTCGAAGAGTATTGGAGTCCGATGCAAATGTATGGATTGCGTGAGGCATTTGTTATGCGTTATGCACTCGACACACAAGTTAGTCTTTCCAATCACTGCGATGCAAGTATGGTGACAGGATCAGTAAAACTGAATGACGACTATGAAGGTGCGGAATTATACTACCATCGACAAAAGGTGTCAAATAAAGATGTGCCAGTTGGACGAGCAATTCTGTTCCCCGGACAAGTGACACATGGACATGAATGTCAGAAACTGATTTCTGGTGTTAAATATTCATTGACTATGTGGACACAACGCTATAAAGGTGACCTACTGTGATGTATAAATAGTCATGAATTAACCAAAGGATTTTAACATGGCAAACCCTACTACACGAGATGAGTTAAAAAAATATTGTCTGCGTAGATTGGGGCATCCAGTCGTAGAAATCAATATTGATGAAGATCAGATGCAAGATCGTATCGATGATGCGCTTGCATTTTACCGTGACTACCATTACGATGGCACTGAGCGCACATACTACAAGCATCAAGTTACATCGGATGATCGCACCAATGGGTATATTCCTATTCCCTCAAATATCAACGGTGTGATAAACGTGTTCCCTATCGGAACTGGACTGAATGCTAACAATCTATTCAATCTGCGCTATCAGATCACATTAAACGAAATCTATGATTGGTCGCATGCTCAGTTTGTAAACTATACTGAGTCTATGCGTCGAGTGGCACTGATGGAGGAAATCTTTGTTGGTAAGCAACCTCTCCGTTTTAATCGTCACATGGATCGTTTATTCATCGATATGGATTGGAATACACGCACTGTAGTAGGCGAATATCTTGTCATCGAAGCATATCGTGAACTAGATCCTGACACTTACACTTCCGTTTGGGGTGACCGTTGGTTGCGTATGTATTGTACGCAATTGTTTAAGCGTCAATGGGGCGAGAACATAAAGAAGTTTGAGGGGATGCAGTTGCCGGGTGGTGTTCAGTTCAATGGACAACAAATCTGGTCTGAAGCAGATGAAGAAATCAAGCGACTTGAGGAAGAGGTTGTAAACAACTACTCAATGCCCGCGATGGACATGATTGGGTAACTAGATGCCAACAACAAGTCTCTACTTCAACAACTATTCCTATACAGGTGAACAGAATCTCATCGAGAATCTGATCATTGAATCGATCAAGATTTATGGTATTGAGGTGTTCTACATGCCTCGCACTCTTGTCAAAGAGGATCAACTCTTTGGTGAGGATGTGTTGTCTAAATTTGAGGATGCCTATCCAATTGAGATGTACATCAAGTCGGTTGATGGGTTCCAAGGAGACGGGGATTTCTTATCGAAGTTTGGATTAGAGATTCGTGATGAAATGGTTCTGACTGTGGCACGTCGTCGTTTTGGCGAAGAGATAGAAGCAGACGCAACGACTCCAGTAAACGAAACAAATGGAAGTGGTCGCCCTATGGAAGGCGATTTAATTTACTTCCCACTCAACGGCAAAATATTTGAGGTCAAGTTTGTAGAGCACGAGGCAATCTTCTATCAGATGGGTTCTCTCCAAACCTATGATCTCACACTTGAACTCTTTGAGTACAGTCACGAAGAACTCAATACTGGCATTGCCGATATCGATGCAATCGAAGATACATACTCAAGCGTCAAAGAGAACTTTGAGTTACTTGACGAATCTGGTAACGTGCTTGTCTTTGAGAACGGGGACGGTATCATCGTTGAGGAGTATCGTATTGAAGCAAGTGATTCTCAAGCAAACAACGAATACTTTCAGACGACATCAAATATCAGTTTCATTGACTTCAGTGAAATCAATCCATTCTCTGAAGGGGGTACTTGGTAATGTTTGGACATAGTTATTACCATGGCGTACTGCGTAAATACGTCATTATGTTTGGCAATATGTTCAACGACATTGATGTCGTTCGCTACAATAATTCAGGCACTCCTATCCAAACACTCCGCGTACCAATCGCATATGGTCCAAAACAAAAGTTTCTTGCAAGACTCCGCACTGATCCTCAACTGAATCGTGATGTAGCAATCCAACTGCCTCGTCTGTCATTTGAGGTCACGAGTATTTCTTATGCACAAAATCGTGGATTGAATAAACTAATTCGGACAAGCGGTATCGGTGCAAATGGTGATACGCTGAGATCTGCATTTACTCCTAACGCCATATGACATCAACTTTTCTTTGTATGGTATGTTTGCAAACCAAGAAGATGCTGTTCAAGTGGTTGAGCAGATCCTTCCGTTTTTCAGACCAGAGTGGACACACTCACTGAATCTCATTCCATCACTTGGCGATAAATATGATGTTCCAACAGTCCTAAACGACATGAGTATTGAAGACTCCTATGAAGCAGACTTCCAAACTCGTCGTGCCATTATATACACATTTAACTTCACTGTCAAGGGTTATCTATTCGGTCCTGTGACAAACAAAGGAGTTATTAAGCGCACGATTGTTGATCTTGCTGCAAATAATGTGGTGGGTTCTCCGATGAATGTTCGACTCGATATCAACCCTGGACTTCTTGCTAATGGTTCACCGACTACAAATGCAACAGCAAGTATCGCAACCTCTTTGATTACTGCGAACAATGATTATGGATATACATTTGAGAAAGATGATTATTTTGATGGAGTTGACAGACATGGGCATGATTGATGAAAGATAACACAACTGAAAGTCTGAACGAGATTTTTCAAGTTGATGGCGAACTGGTAGAGGAAAAAACGCCCTCACTCAAAAGAGAAAACTTTGAGGCACGTACTCGATACGACGATGATATCTCTAAAGACTACAAATACGCACGAGAGAACCTCTATGACGTTATCGAACGTGGCACTGAGGCACTCGACTATTTACTGGAACTTGCGAAAGCGTCTGAACATCCACGTGCCTTTGAGGTTGTATCAACTCTCACAAAAACACTCGTGGATGCCAACAAAGACTTACTTGAAGTGCAGAAGAAAGTAAAAGACTTGACTGCCGAGGATAAGAAAGAGAATCCACAGAACGTAACCAATGCTCTATTCGTTGGGAGCACTGCAGATTTGCAAAAACTGATTAAGGGTAATAATGATTGAGCAACGCGGTTACAACGGCAATGCAAATCTAAAGAAAAAAGGCACAGACATCGAATGGACAGAGGATAAGATCTCTGAGTTCGTAAAGTGTGCTAAAGATCCGATTTACTTTGCCGAGCAGTACATCAATATCGTCCATGTAGACCATGGTCTGATTCCTATTCGTCTATACGACTATCAACGAGACATCATTGACAAGATTACTAACAACCGTCGGTGTGCGGTTGTCACCTCTCGTCAAGCAGGTAAAACAACCACNGCAGTATGCGTTATATTACATTATGTGTTATTTAATGATCACCGCACAGTAGCACTGCTTGCCAATAAGGGTGATGCAGCACGTGAGATTCTGGATCGTATTAAGACTGCATACGAAGCACTACCAAAGTGGTTACAGCAAGGCGTGATAGAATGGAACAAAGGTTCTGTTGAATTTGAGAATGGATGTAAGATTATTGCATCTGCCACATCTTCCTCTGCAATTCGTGGTAAGTCGATTTCATTCTTGTACATTGACGAAACGGCATTCGTCGAGAATTGGGATGAGTTCTTTGCTTCCGTATTCCCAACTATCTCATCTGGTCAGACCACTAAGATTCTCCTTACCTCAACACCAAATGGATTAAACCATTTCTATAAGACGTGCGAAGGTGCGGAGCAAGGTACGAATGGATATGAGTTTGTTCGTGTCATGTGGCAAGATGTACCGGGTCGTGATGAAGCATGGAAGAAAGAAACTCTCTCATCGATGGATTTCGACTATGAGAAGTTTTCACAGGAGTTTGAGTGTCAGTTCCTTGGTTCGTCTGGCACACTGATTGAGGGCAATAAACTAAAGTCATTGGTTCATAAACAACCCCTAAGAGAGTCTAATGGTTTGTTTATGTATCATGAACCGCAAGAAGGACACACATATACTACTGTGGTAGATGTTTCACGTGGAAAAGGATTGGATTATTCTGCATTCCAAGTTCTTGATGTAACCAAAATGCCCTACCAACAAGTCTGTGTCTATCGTGATAATCATATCACTCCAATTGAATATGCAGAAATCATACATAGAACAGTAAAGCATTACAAAGAATCTGTCGTTATGATTGAAGTGAACGACATAGGAGAGCAAGTTTCTGATTTGCTTCATTATGATTTTGAGTATGAAAACATACTCTACACAGAGTCAGCAGGGCGTTCTGGAAAAAGAATATCTTCTGGTTTTGGAAGAAACGTAGATAAAGGGGTACGTACTACAAAAACAGTCAAGGCAATAGGTTGCTCAATTCTAAAACTTTTGATTGAGCAAGAACAACTGATTCTCAATGATTTTCATACGATCCAAGAACTGTCTACATTTTCTAGAAAGGGATCGTCTTATGAAGCAGAATCGGGTTGCCATGATGATTTGGTGATGTGTTTAGTGTTATTTGCATGGGTTTCTGATCAACAATACTTTAAGGAAATGACAGATATCAACACGCTAAGAGCATTAAGACAACGCACCGAAGAGGAAATGATGGAAGAATTGCTTCCGTTTGGATTCCATGATGATGGAATGCCTGATGAAAACGTGATTGACATCCCTGTAACAGGGATGGATAACGATACCAGTGACTTTTATGACACAAGAAACTTTGATCCATTCTAAATAACCGTTTTTATAAATAATGGAACGAATTATAAAAATGAACTCTTTAATGAGAAGGAGATAAGAAATGCCTTTCCAAGTATCACCGGGCGTTAATGTAAGTGAGATTGATCTTACTACTGTTGTCCCTGCGGTGAGCACCACAGAAGGTGCAATTGCAGGGAACTTCAAGTGGGGTCCAGTCAATCAGCGTGTACTCGTTGACTCTGAAGATCGTCTTGTAAATATTTTTAACAAACCAAACGCAAATACCGCAACTGATTTCTTCACTGCGGCAAACTTTCTTGCTTACGGTAACCAACTCTATGTTGTTCGTGGACGCACAAGCGGTACATTGAACGCAACTGCAGGTGGTAGCGCAGGCAAGCGTATCGACAATGAAGAATACTACAACGAAGTCTATACTGCCGAAGCAGCAGACGGTGAATGGGTTGCTAAGTATTCTGGCGACTTAGGTAACTCGCTGAAGATTTCTATCTGCCCTAATAGCAAGGCATGGGAAGAAGCAATCACAACTCAATACGTAGTTTCTCGTAATAGTCCAACTGTCAACACAACAGTATCTGCGGCAACAAACTTCAAGGAAGGTGACATTCTGTTACTTGGTCCTGATAAAGAACAACGTAAGATCAAGACAATTTCTGGCAACACTATTACACTGACTTCTGATTATACTGGTAATACAGTAAGTGTGGGTGTCCACTATGTCAATTCATTGACTCGTCGTTGGGAGTTTTTCAACGAGTTTGATCAAGCACCAACAACTACAACCTATGCAAACTCAGTCAACTCGACAGGTGATGCAATTCACGTTGCAATCATGGACGAAGATGGTTTGTTTACAGGTCAACCGGGTACTGTTGTTGAGAAGTTTGAGGACGTTTCTGTAGCAATTGATGCTAAGACAGAACAAGGTGCTACAAACTACTATAAAGAAGTTATCAATCAGCAATCAGCATATACTTGGTGGGCAGCACACGACAGTGCACTCACAAATGCAGGTGCACGTGCTGATAACGGTACAGCATTCTCTAGCACTTCAGATTTACCATTGACACACTCTTTTGATTATGGTGTTGATGGAGCAAAATTGACAAGTGCTCAGAAGATTCCATTCTACAACAAGTTCAAGTCGGCAGAAGACGTTGATGTTTCACTGATTCTAGGTTCGGATGCAGATACTACTCTTGCAACTCATCTGATCACAAACATTGCCGAGACACGTAAAGACTGCTTAGTAGTTCTGTCACCAGAACGTGCTGATGTTGTAAATAACAACGCATACGAAGGTAAAGAGCGTGATGACATTATCACATTCCGTGATGGACTACCATCATCTTCATACGCAGTGCTTGACTCTGGTTGGAAGTATCAGTACGATAAGTATAACGACTTGTATCGTTATGTACCTCTTAATGCTGACACAGCAGGTTTGATGGTACAGACTGACTTGACACGTGATCCTTGGTATTCACCTGCTGGATTCAATCGTGGTAATGTCAAGAATGCGATTAAGTTGTCTTACAACCCATCGAAGGCAGATCGTGACCAACTGTACAAGAAGGGTGTGAACCCAGTTGTTACATTCCCAGGTCAAGGAACTGTACTTTACGGTGATAAGACATTGCTTGCAAAACCATCGGCATTTGATCGTATTAACGTTCGTCGTTTGTTTATTGTGCTTGAGAAGGCAATCTCTACTGCCGCCAAGTTTACTCTCTTTGAGTTCAATGATGAGTTCACTCGTTCTCAGTTCAAGAATTTGGTAGAACCGTTCTTGCGGGATGTCCAAGGTCGTCGCGGTATCACAGACTTCCAAGTTGTATGTGATGGCACAAACAACACTGGCGAAGTCATAGACCGTAATGAGTTTATCGGTGACATCTACATTAAACCTGCCCGTTCTATTAACTTCATTCAGTTGAACTTTGTTGCAGTACGAACTGGCGTTGAGTTCTCTGAAGTTGTTGGACGTGCGACATAAATAAAGGATAAAAGGAGAACGAAATGGCGTTTAATGTAAACGAATTTGCAGGAGCACTAAAAGCGGGTGGCGCACGTCCCTCGCTGTTCCAAGTGCAGATTACTAACCCGATTAACGGTGTTGCTGATGCACAGGTTCCATTCCTGTGCAAAGCAGCAACTATTCCCGAAGCAACTTTGAGTGCGATTGATGTACCATATTTTGGTCGTAACATCAAGTTAGCAGGTACACGTACCTTTGGAGAATGGTCACCGACGATTATCAACGATGAAGACTTTGCAATCCGTAACGCAATGGAACAGTGGTCAAATGCGATCAACTCATTCCAAGGCAACCTAAACAATGCGGGTGGCACTGCCCCATCACTCTACAAAGCAAACGCACAAGTCACTCAGTATGGTAAGACTGGTGAGATTCTGCGTGTATACGACTTTGTTGGTATCTTCCCAACAGCAGTTCAAGAAATTACCCTTGGTTGGGAGAACGGTGATGCTATCGAAGAGTTTCAGGTTACCTTTGCATATGACTACTGGCAAGTATCAGGTGGTCAAACTGGTAACGCGGGCGGCATCTAATCCATAAAAGTGATTGAAGGGGCGACTAAATAGTATCAGAAAAGTCGCCCCTGTTTATTATTGAGGACAAAACATGGCAATCGAACTCTTTGGTTTTCAGATTGGTAAGAAAGAAGAAGAAACCAAACCTAATGTAATCTCTTTCGCACCCCCACCAAACGACGATGGCACTCTTGCGGTTGCCGAAGGTGGAGTCTATGGTACTACCGTAGATGTCAACAACACCGCAAAAAATGAAGCACAACTCATCTCTCGCTATCGCGAAATGGCATCACAACCAGAATGCGAACGTGCCATTGATGATATTGTCAATGAAGCAATCGTTGGTACAGAGTATGATGCTCCAGTTTCTATTGTGCTAGATAATGTTGAAACGATGGACGACGAGATCAAAGATCGTGTCCGTGAAGAGTTTGACGAAATACTCAACTTGCTCAATTTTAATAATCGTGCATATGACATCTTCCGTAATTGGTATGTCGATGGACGATTGTACTATCATTTGATGATTGATACAAAGAATCCTCGTAACGGTGTTCAAGAGATTCGCTATATCGATCCTCGTAAGATTAAGAAAGTCCGTACAGAAAAACGCGACAATAGTAACCAAGTTTCCAAAGAAGTATTCAACAAAAAGTATAACGAATACTTTGTATATTCTGCCAAAGGTGTCACCGCAGGGAACCAAGGGATTAAGATTTCCACAGATTCGATTGCATACTGCCACTCAGGTATCATGGATGTGAATAACAAGATGGTTATCTCGCATGTCCATAAAGCAATCAAACCTCTGAACCAACTACGTATGTTGGAAGATGCCACAGTCATCTATCGTCTCGCACGTGCACCAGAGCGTCGTATCTTTTACATTGACGTGGGTAACTTGCCAAAGGCAAAGGCAGAACAATATCTGCGTGACATGATGACCAAGCATAAGAACAAGTTAGTCTACGATGCAAATACTGGTGAAGTCCGTGATGATCGTAAATTCCTTACTATGCTAGAAGACTATTGGTTACCTCGTCGTGAGGGTGGTAAGGGCACAGAGATCACAACACTTCCGGGTGGACAGAACCTCGGTGAGATTGAAGACGTACAATATTTTCGTCAGAAGTTGTACCAATCACTCAATGTTCCAACCTCGCGATTAGAAGCAGACAACTCATTTAACTTGGGTCGTGCCTCTGAAATTACACGAGACGAACTGAAGTTCTCTAAGTTTATTTCGCGTCTGCGTTATCGTTTCTCTGAGTTATTCCACATTATTCTTGAAAAGCAGTTGCTTCTCAAGGGTATTATTACCAAGCAAGAGTGGAGCGAAATCAAGGGTAAGATTTACTATGACTTCCTTGAAGACAACCATTTCTCAGAACTCAAGAATGCAGAGATCATGCGTGAGCGTCTGAACACACTCCGCGACATCGATGAGTATGTCGGAAAGTATTACTCTGCAGAGTGGGTTCGTAAGAATATCCTTATGCAGACCGAAGAAGAAATCGAAGAAATCGATCAGCAAATCGCAGATGAACCTTCTGATGAAGAAGAAATGTAACATTTTATAAATAGTTGACAGGAGATTACGACATGAGTGATTACACTACAAAAGACGCAGTGCAGATGGCAATGGATGGAAACGCAAGTGGATTCCAAAGTGCTATCGGTGATTTATTGATGGATAAAGTTCGTGATGCAGTTAGTCTGAAAAAGGTTGAAGTCGCATCGTCTTTCATGTCATCAGATTCAGAAGAAATAGAAATTACAGGGGAAACCGATGGCGATCAAGAAGTTCAGTAAGTTTGTAGCAGAAGCACCTGCCGCAGACTACATCGCACCAAAGGATGACGATGCTGAAGTAAAGGGATACAAACCTCGTTCTAAGGGTGAGGAAGACTTTGCGAATGCTCACATGGTACAGAAGAACGACTATTATGCCGTTCCCGGTCAAGACCATGTATTCAATGGTTCAGTAAAAGAAGTCAACATTCAACCAAACAATGGTGAAGGTGTTCAGAAGCAAGGTGCTTCAGATGTCAACCAACCTACTGGTGGTGGTGACTCAAAGCGTACTGCTGATAAGTCACAAGGCGACATGAAACCTGTCAATCCAATCAAAGAAGGTTTGGAAGATAATGACGAGAATCCTGCGAACCGTCAACATTTATGTGCAAAGAATGTCGTACATGAACAGTATGGCGAAGGCACTTGCATCTCAGAGGAGCATGCAGAACCAGACGAGAATGGACATGTTGAATGGTACGATGTAATGTTCAAGCATGGACTTGAGCGATTTGTTCCAGTTGCAGAAATGAAGGTTACTAAAGCAGAAGCACACATGCATGCGTCTAAAAAACCAAAAGCACGAAAGATGGATGAAAACCGTGAAGACACCCCAATGAAAGTTGCTAGATTGATATTGGGGATGGGTGTCAGACAAAGCGCACCAGAATC
>JGI11705J14877_10001760_pt1 | contig 12087 bp, 12 predicted proteins | sample Etolaghawater15m_FD_14877 | JGI IMG/M metagenome (IMG submission 14877) | reverse complement strand
AAGGATCTTTGGAACTTGAAAATGGAAGTAAAATCTTGGCTGCTTCTACTTCTGCTTCTGCGGTTCGTGGTATGTCATTCAATATCCTATTTTTGGACGAATTTGCATTCGTTCCGAATCACATCGCAGATTCATTCTTTGCATCTGTATATCCAACAATTACTGCAGGACAAAACACAAAAGTAATTGTTGTTTCTACTCCACACGGTATGAATCATTTCTACCGTATGTGGCACGATGCAGAGAAAAGAAAGAATGAATATATTCCAACCGATGTTCACTGGAGTGAAGTTCCAGGAAGAGATGAAAAGTGGAAAGCACAGACAATTGCAAACACTTCCGAGCAGCAGTTTAAAGTTGAGTTTGAGTGTGAATTTTTAGGATCTGTTGATACTTTGATTGCTCCAAGTAAACTCAGAAGTCTTGTTTATGATCAACCGAAAAAAAGAAATGCGGGATTAGATGTATATGTAGATCCAGAAGATGATCATGACTATGTAATTACTGTCGATGTGGCAAGAGGAGTAAGTGAAGATTACTCGGCATTTGTAGTTATTGATATTACACAATTTCCACATAAAGTTGTGGCAAAATATCGAAATAATGAAATTAAACCGATGTTATTTCCAAATATAATATATGAAATAGCAAGAAGTTATAATGGGGCATTTATTCTATGTGAAGTAAATGATATTGGAGATCAGGTTGCAAGTATTCTTCAATATGATTTGGAATATCAAAATCTACTAATGTGTTCTATGAGAGGACGAGCAGGACAAATTGTTGGGCAAGGATTCTCTGGAAAGAAGACTCAACTTGGAGTTAAGATGTCCAAAACAGTGAAAAAAATTGGATCTTTGAATCTCAAGGCTATGATAGAGGAAGATAAACTAATTTTCAATGATTATGAGATTATTTCTGAACTTACTACTTTTATATCAAAAAGCAATTCTTTTGAGGCAGAAGAAGGATGTAATGATGACTTAGCTATGTGTCTTGTGATTTATGCTTGGTTAGTTGCACAAGATTATTTTAAAGAATTGACCGATCAAGATGTTAGAAAAAGATTATATGAAGAGCAAAAGAATCAAATTGAACAGGATATGGCACCCTTTGGATTTATTTCTGATGGGTTAGACTCAAATAGCTTTGTTGATGTTGATGGTGATCGGTGGTTTACTGATGAATATGGAGATAGATCATATATGTGGGAGTATATGTAATGGATCTTGATAAGCAAATAAAACTCAGTCACTTATTACTTACCGACAGAAAATGTAGATCTTGTGGAAAAATGAAAAATTTAATAGAAGATTTTTATAGAACTCATAAGGAAAGAGGTCCGGTTCCTTCTTCATATTCTTATGAGTGTAAAGAATGCTCTATAAAAAGAGTAAAAAACTTAAAGAAAAAATCAAAATCTATAGTATCTTGGGAATATCCCGATTGGTGAATGTTCATGTCATGTTTTCCTTTTAGAAAGTAGTTTTTTAATAAATATTTTTTAGATAAACTGAGATTTACGGAGAAAAACATGGCGACTCCTCAATTGTCTCCTGGAGTACTTACTAGGGAAGTTGACTTAACTGTTGGGAGAGCTGATAATGTATTGGATTCTATTGGTGCAATTGCAGGTCCTTTTGCTATTGGTCCAGTAGAGCAAGCAATTGATATTACAACAGAACAAGAATTAATCAACACTTTCGGAAAGCCAATTTCGACTGATGCTCAGTACGAATACTGGATGACGGCATCATCATTCCTTTCATATGGTGGTGTTCTTAAGATTGCAAGAGTTGATGGATCTTCCTTAAATAATTCAAATGCTGCTGTAGGATACGCATCCACAACAAATCTTAAAATAAAAAATTACGACAATTACAATAGTACTTGGTCGGGAGAGAGTGTAGAATTTGTTTATGCATCTAAGAACCCTGGTTCTTGGGCAAATAGCATGAAAGTTTGTTTTATTGATGATTTTGCAGATCAAACAATTGGGATTACTACAACTGATCTTGCAAATATTGGAGCTCAGGTTGGGTATGGAATTACTTCTGCGATTACAAATACTTCAATCGCAGGTGTAGGAACAACTACTTCCTTTAATGGTTATCTGAAAGGAATTATCACGGGAGTTTCCACAGATTCTACATCTGGAAGTAGCACAATTGATGTAAAGGTTCTTTCAAGAGTTTCTTCTGATGGAACAGAAACTGAAATTACATATTCTGAGGGTAATTCAGTAGCATCATTTGAGCAGTCAGATACTCTTTATTTTGTAAATAATTCTGGAATTAATACTGGACTTTCTGCAAGTTCTGGAGCATCTGCTGGACAGGTTCTTGATTGGTATGATCAACAAACTCTTGGTCTTACAAATTCAGTTATTTACTGGAAGTCAATTGCACCAAAACCAAGAACTAATGCATATTCCGTTGCTAGAAACGGTAAAAATGATGCTATGCATATCGCCATTGTAGATGACACAGGTTCAATTACAGGAATTCAAGGTAATCTTCTTGAAAAACATGTAAGTATTTCAAAAGCACTTGATTCCGTATCTCAAGTCAATTCTCCTCAAAAGACATGGTATAAGAATTATCTCGCAGATTTTTCACAATATCTTTATGCTGGATACAATCCATCACAAGCAGAAGATACACATCATGGAACAGTTCCTGTTGCAACTGGATTCTCCACGTCATTTACTCAGTACACTATTGGACAAGGTTTGTGGGGACAAACTGCACAAGGAACTACTTTTAGTGCATTAGGAAATGTAACTTATTCATTAGGTTCGGGTGTTGATTATTCTGCGGCAGGTGGAATGGTGGCAACTTTAGGGGAAATTTCAGCATCATATGATCTTTTTGCAAATAAAGATGAAATTCAAGTAGATTATTTGTTAAATGGTCCTGGTCTTCTTGACGAATCAGAATCTCAAGCAAAAGCAAATAAATTAATTTCTATTGCAGAAAGTAGAAAAGATTGTATTGCTGTCATTTCTCCACATAGATCAGGTGTTGTTGACATTACAAATACAGATACTCAAACAGATAATGTAACGAGATTCTTCTCACCAATTACATCATCCTCTTATGCAGTTTTTGATAGTGGGTATAAGTATACTTATGATCGTTTTAACAATGTATTCAGATATATTCCTTGCAATGGAGACATTGCTGGATTGATGTCTAGAACAAATGTTACAGGATTTCCTTGGTTCTCTCCTGCTGGACAACAAAGAGGAATTTTAAATAATGCAATTAAACTTGCATATAATCCTTCAAGATCCCAAAGAGATACTCTTTATACTCAAAGAGTTAATGCTATTGTAAATCAACCAGGTATTGGAGTTCTTCTCTTTGGTGATAAAACTGCCCTTTCATACCCATCTGCTTTTGATAGAATTAATGTTCGTAGATTGTTCTTAACTGTAGAACAAGCACTTGAAAGATCTGCACAAGCACAATTGTTTGAATTAAATGATCAAACAACTAGATCAAATTTTGTCAATATTGTTGAACCATACTTGCGTGATGTTCAAGCAAAGAGAGGAATTTATGATTTTGTCGTGATTTGCGACGAATCAAATAATACTCCAGAAGTGATTGACAATAATGAATTTAGAGCTGATATTTTCCTGAAACCAACAAAGTCAATCAATTACATAACACTTACCTTTGTTGCCACTAGAACAGGGGTAAGTTTTGAAGAAGTGGCTGGATCTGTTTAATCTAATTCAAATTAATCACAAAAGGAGAAATTCAAAATGTCTACACTCAGAACAATCACTGCCTTCAAATCAAAACTTGCTGGAGGTGGTGCAAGACCAAATTTATTTGAAGTTGAAATTCCATCATTTCCTGTTGCTGCTGGTGCAAATGTTTGGAGGACTGGTGATAATCAGGAATCTGATTTATTCAAATTTATGTGTAAAGCTGCTGCTCTTCCTGCATCAAATATTGCACCAATTGAAGTTCCTTTTAGAGGACGTGCATTAAAAGTTGCAGGTGATAGAACTTTTGATGTTTGGACTGTTACTATCATCAATGACGAAAACTTCTTACTCAGAAATGCTTTTGAGGCATGGATGCAAGGAATTAGTAAGAACTCCAATAACACAGGAGCAACTAATCCTACATCTTATATGACAAATGCACTTGTTCACCAATTAGGAAGAGGTGCTGATAATGGAAGAGAATCTACTTCAAATTCATCAGCTATAAGTGGAACATCCGTTACTCCATTAAAAACTTATACATTTTATGATATTTTTCCAACAAATATTTCTGCAATTGATCTTTCATATGATACAAGTGATACTATAGAAGAATATTCTGTAGAATTCCAAGTTCAGTACTGGGAGCCAGGTGCTAATACTAGAGATGAAGCATAATTTTATTGCATAAATATTAGAAAGAAGTTCATTAGATTAATAAATTATGGCAAAATTATTTGGATTTTCTATTGAAGATAATGAACAATTATCGCCATCAACAGTTTCCCCCGTTCCTCCTAATAATGAGGACGGGGTTGATCATTATCTGACAAGTGGATTTTTTGGTTCATATGTTGATCTTGAGGGGGTATATAGAACAGAATTTGATTTAATTAAACGATATCGTGAAATGGCACTTCATCCAGAATGTGATAGTGCTATTGAAGATATTGTAAATGAAGCTATTGTGTCGGATACTAATGATAGTCCTATTCAAATTGAATTGTCAAATTTAAATGCTAGTGATGGAATTAAAACAAAAATAAGAAAAGAATTTAAATATATTTTAGAACTCTTAGATTTTGATAGAAAATCTCACGAAATTTATAGAAATTGGTATATTGATGGAAGATTATATTACCATAAAGTAATTGATCTTAAAAATCCACACGAAGGCATTCAAGAACTTCGTTATATGGACGCAATGAAAATGCGTTATGTTCGTCAACAAAAGAAAAAAAATAAAGATAATTTCAGATTATCAAATGTAAATACTGACAATCCAATGAATTATGAGTTTCCTGAAATTGAGGAATATTTTATTTATAATCCAAAAATGAATTATCCAACCAATAACCCATCGGCATTAGGTGGGACTGGTGGAATTAAAATGACAAAAGATTCTGTTACTTATTGTACTTCTGGTCTTGTTGATAGAAACAAAGGATCAACTCTTTCATATCTTCATAAAGCAATCAAGTCACTCAATCAACTTCGTATGATCGAGGATTCACTTGTTATCTATAGATTATCTCGTGCTCCAGAAAGAAGAATTTTTTATATTGATGTTGGAAATCTTCCCAAAGTAAAAGCAGAACAATATCTACGTGACGTTATGATGCGATATCGCAATAAACTTGTTTACGATGCATCAACTGGAGAAATTCGTGATGATAAAAAATTTATGAGTATGCTTGAGGATTTTTGGTTACCTCGTCGTGAAGGTGGAAGAGGTACAGAAATTTCCACTCTTCCCGGTGGACAAAATCTTGGAGAAATTACAGATATTGAGTATTTCAAGAAAAAGTTATATAGATCACTCAATGTACCACCATCAAGAATGGATGGAGAAGGTGGATTTAACTTGGGCAGATCGTCTGAAATTCTTAGAGATGAAGTAAAATTCAGCAAATTTGTTGCAAGATTGAGAAAAAGATTTTCATACATGTTTAATGATATGTTGAAAACCCAATTAATTCTCAAAAATATTATTACTCCCGAAGATTGGGAAATCATGGAAGAGCACATTCAATATGATTTCTTGTATGATAATCACTTTGCAGAGTTAAAAGAAGCAGAACTTCTTAATGAAAGACTTGCAATGGTTCAAACTGCAGAACCGTATGTTGGGAAATATTTTTCTCAAGATTATTTAAGAAGAAAGATTCTTCGCCAAACTGATCAAGAAATTCTTGAAGAAGATGCATTAATTAAAAAAGAAATTGAAAAGGGAATTATTCCTGACCCAACTATTCCAACTGACCCAGAAACAGGTGCTCCTCTCGACTCAAATGCACAAATGGATTTAGGTAAACCTGTCATGGAACCAGAAGTTGATGCTTCAACAGTAAATGCAGATGGAAGTGCTGCCGAATCTAATATTGGTCCGATGAAGATGCCTAAGGGTGGAACCATATAAATATAAGAGATTATAACTTGAAAAGAAACAATGGATGAACTTATGGATATGATTATCTCTGATGAGTCTCCTTCACAAATCAGTGATAAAATAAAAGATATTCTTTTTGCAAAATCTGCAGAAAAAATTGATAATTTTAGACCAGAAGTTGCAGCAAATTTATTTGGAGAAGATTCTATTGAATCTGAAGAAGAATAATAAATAAATAACTAAAAGTGTATTAATTAAAATAATGTCTCATAAACCAGTAGGTGCTGGATCATCGGTTGCATTTACATCTGGAACTGCGACGACATCTACAGCATTTTCCGTCCAATCAAGTGTCATTAGAGTTGTTGCCGTTGGTGGTGGTGCTCATGTTTCTGTAGGAGCAACTCCATCGGCATCAACAACTGATTATTATGTTTCTTCAGGATCAGCAGAAACTCTTGCATTGACAAAAGCATCAAATAGAGTTGCTGGAATCACTACTGGAACAACAACGATTGTTAATGTGCCAGAAGGAATGCAAGTTCCTTTTGGTGTCGGAGATTATGTAACATTAACTGGTTCAACATATCATGACTTTACTCATCAAAAAGTTATTTCAGTTGATACATCATCTGGAGTAAATGGTTATTTCCAAGTAAGAATGACTGTTGATTATGATTCAAGTGGAATTGTTACTTCTTTCAATAATCCAGATGCAACCATTATAACTTCAAATAAAGTATCTGTTTTTGGTGTAGGTGACGGAACTTTATATTATCAGCAAGTTCAAATTACAGGAAACGCCTAAAATGAAACTCATTAGGGAAGAAATCGAAAAGGTAGAGGTTCTTACAGAAGGAACTGGAAAGAATCAAAGACTTTGCATAAGAGGTCCATTCCTTCAAGCAGAATGTGTAAATCGTAATGGTCGTATGTATCCTCTTTCCATTATGGAAAGAGAAGTAAAAAGATATACAGAACAGTACATCAATAAAGGTCGTGCTTTAGGTGAACTTGGACACCCAGATGGTCCAACCATAAATTTAGATAAAGTTTCACATAAAATTATTGATTTGCAAAGAGAGGGAAATAACTTTATCGGTAAAGCGCAAATATTATCAACTCCAATGGGTAAGATTGCCGAATCTCTTCTTAAAGAAGGTGTTTGTTTAGGAGTTTCTTCTAGAGGAATTGGTTCATTGCGTCAAACTAAAGAAGGTTTTAATGAAGTTGGTGAAGATTTTATGCTTGCAACTGCAGCAGATATTGTTGCGGACCCTTCTGCACCTGATGCATTTGTTCAAGGAATTATGGAAGGAAAGGAATGGATATGGGATGGAGGAATTCTTCGTGAAAAACTTGCAGAGCAGACAAAAAGAAAAATTAATACTCTTGTCGATCAAAAAAGATTGGAAGAGAATAAACTAAACTTATTCAACGATTTCATTAATTCGTTGTAATTTATTAAATTATAAATAAATATAGATTTAATACAGGAAAATCGGAGAGTTCAAATGTCTCGTGGTAAAAATTTACAAGAAATGGAAGTAGGCACTAAGCAATCCAAAACTGCTGTTAATGCTAATGCAAAGGCAGCAGATCCTATGCCTAAGTTGTCCGGAAATCTTCCAGATGGACAAACAGGTTCTTGGGAAGATTTGGGTGGACCTAGACCGGAAGATTATACTAACGACGAAAATGGTACAGCAAAACTCAAGACACCTGGAACAACACTAAAGCAAGTTAAAGATGTTGTAAATAAAGGTGCAAAACCTGCTGAAGCAATGCATGGCATGAAAGAAGAAGAAGAACTCGAAGATGAAGATTTAATTTCAGAAGAAGAGACCGAAGAAATTGAGTCTGTAATTTCCGAAAATGAAGATGAAGATGAAGAAGTTGATACTGAAGAAGATGAAGATGAAGAAGAAGTAGTTGAAGAACAGTATGACATCGAAGAAGATGTAGAAGCTCTTGTTGAAGGTGAAGAACTTTCTGAAGAGTTTAAAGAAAAAGCAAAGACAATTTTTGAAGCTGCTATAGTTTCAAGAGTAAATCAAGTCAAGGAATCTCTTGAAGTTCAATACCAAGAACGTTTAGTTGAAGAAGTTCAAGAGATTGCAGAATCACTTTCAGATCGTATTGACTCTTATCTGGAATACGTTTCTGAAGAATGGTTCCAAGAAAATTCACTCGCAATTGAAACTGGTCTGAAGGAGGAATTAACCGAATCCTTCATGACTGGTCTGAAAGGACTTTTTGAAGAACATTATGTATCAATCCCTGAAGAAAAATATAATGTGCTTGAGAGCATGGTAGAAAAACTTGATGACATGGAGACAAAACTCAACGAGCAGATTGAGAAAAATATTTCCCTTAACAAACGTCTCGCAGAGTCGGTTGCTGATGGAATCTTTGACCAAATTTCTGAGGGTCTTGCTGCCACTCAGAAAGACAAGCTCGCTTCACTTGCCGAAAGTGTTGAGTTTGAAAGTGAAGAAGAATATCGTGAAAAACTGGAGACCTTAAAGGAGGCATATTTTCCTTCCAAAGTAACATCTCCAAGAGCTAAAACTGAATCTCTTTCAGAAGGTGTAGACAATGCACCTGAGTCAATCTCAGGTTCAATGGCAACATATCTGAATACTCTTTCAAAATTTAGCAAATAATTGAATTTAATATAATTCAAACAAAACATCCATACAACAAAGGTAAAAGCAAATGTTCCAATCTGAGCATCTGCAGGAAAAGTGGGCACCTCTCCTCAACTATGAGGGTCTTGATTCAATCAAAGATTCACACAGAAGAGCTGTAACCGCTGTCCTGCTCGAAAACCAAGAAAGATTTTTAAGAGAGCAATCTGCATTTGAACATGGTTCGATGCAGAATCTCATGGAAACACCAACTAACAGTGGAAATGCTGCTGGATTTGGTGGCGGATTTGGTGCTGATAGCACTGCTGCTGGTCCTACCGCAGGTTTCGATCCAGTTCTGATCTCTCTGATTCGTCGTTCAATGCCTAACCTGGTCGCATATGACCTGGCTGGTGTTCAACCAATGAGTGGTCCTACTGGACTTATTTTCGCAATGCGTTCTCGTTATACTAACCAGAGTGGTACTGAAGCATTCTACAACGAAGCAGATACCACATTCTCTGGTCAGGATGCTGGATTTGATGAAAGTGCAGGATTTACTGATGCTGTTGCTGGTATGGGTACAACCATCCAGTCGGGCACAAATCCTTCTGTTCTCAACCCAGTTGCAACTGCTTCTTCCCTTGGCTACAATGTTGGTCAAGGAATGGTAACTGGTGATGCTGAGAATCTTGATGGTACGGGTGCTGATGCATTCAACCAGATGGCATTCTCAATCGAGAAAGTCACTGTTACTGCGAAGTCTAGAGCACTGAAAGCCGAGTACTCACTTGAGCTTGCACAGGATCTGAAGGCAATTCATGGTCTGAATGCAGAAGCTGAGTTGGCAAACATTCTGTCAACTGAGATTCTTGCTGAAATCAACCGTGAAGTCATCAGAACCATCTATAAGGTTGCTGAACAAGGTGCTGTACAAAATGTTGCTACAGCAGGTGTATTCGACCTTGATACCGATTCAAACGGTCGTTGGTCTGTTGAGAAGTTCAAGGGTCTTCTGTTCCAAATCGAGCGTGATGCGAACGCAATCGCACAAAGAACTCGTAGAGGAAAGGGCAACATCATCATGTGCTCTGCAGACGTTGCTTCTGCGCTGACCATGGCTGGTGTTCTCGACTACACCCCTGCACTCAACGCAAATCTTAACGTTGATGACACTGGTAATACCTTTGCTGGTGTTCTGCAAGGTAAGTATCGTGTTTATATCGATCCTTATTCAGCAAACCTGACTGCAGGTAATGCATCACCTGGTAACCAGTATTACGTTGTTGGTTATAAGGGTTCTTCCCCTTATGATGCTGGTCTGTTCTACTGCCCATATGTTCCTCTCCAAATGGTTCGTGCCGTTGGTGAGAACTCCTTCCAACCAAAAATTGGATTCAAGACCCGTTACGGTCTTGTTGCCAATCCATTTGCAGAAGGAACCGATCAAGGTTTGGGTCGTCTTAAGATCAATGCAAACCGTTACTACAGACGTGTTGCTGTCAAAAATCTCATGTAAATCTCATATGAGATTATCTGGAGGACCTCAAAAAGGTCCTCTTTTTTTATAAATAAAACAGTTAAAAACTTTGGTGATATGTTTTATATTTACAAATCGACCAATAAAATAAATAATAAATTTTATATTGGTAGATGTAAAGGTCCTATTGAAAACCGAGAATATAAACATTGGTGGTATGCTACAAATAAAAATAGCAATGCACCATTTCCAAATGCTTTGCGTAAATATGGAAGAGATAATTTTATATGGGAAATTATAGAAGAAACTGATAAAAATAATCATGGAGAAAGAGAAATATATTGGATAGATAAACTAAAACCACATTACAATGCTACTTTAGGTGGAGATGGTGGAACACTTGGTCGCCAATGTCCAGAACATGTAAAGGAAGCAACAAGACAATCAAGAATAGTTTCAGTAAAAGATAGAACTACTGGAAAAGTTTACAACTCCATGAAAGATGCCAGAATAGACACCGGAGTGTTAGAAAGTAGCATAAGTAGGTCAATAAAATATAATGGGACTGGTAGTAGATGGGAAAAGTTCATCTAAATAGTTCAAAAAAATGTCAACATCAAATATATTTGATAATCAGATACAGAATAGAAATTTTTTATCTCCAACTGGTTTTAAATTTACTTTAAATCGAGCACCTAAAGTTGCATTTTTTAGTAATTCTGCAAATATTCCAGGAATGACTTTGGGTGTTGCAATACAACCAACTTATCTAAAAGACATTGATACTCCTGGAGATAAAATAGTTTTTGATGATTTTACTCTTCGATTTCTAGTCGATGAAGATTTAAAGAATTATATGGAAGTTCATAATTGGATTCGTGGTTTGGGATATCCAGATAGTTTAAAAGACATTTATGATCTTCAAAATCAACAAGAATATGTTGATATGTCAGAATCAAAAAATATGAATATTTACTCTGACGGAACATTAACAATTCTTAGTAGTTCATTAACTCCAAATTTTAAAATAAAATTTAATGATTTATGGCCATACAGTTTATCTTCATTAAATTTTGATGCGACAGATACAGATATCCAGTACTTTACAGCAGATGTAACTTTCAAGTATACTATATACGAAATAACAGATTTGGATGGAAATCCACTATGAGTATTGATCTTGAAAAACTTCAAGAAATGTGGGAAAAAGATTCAAAGATTGATCCAGACAATTTACATACAGAGTCGTTAAATATTCCTTCTCTTCATGCAAAATATTTTGAACTTTATAATACAATTTTTCTTTTAAGAAAAAAAGCAGAGCAGCAAAAGAAAAATATTCGACACCAAAGATATGAATACTATTCTGGTAAAGCAGATCCAGAAGTTTATATAGAAAATCCCTTTCCAAAAAAGATTCGTGATAAAGATACGATGCAAAAGTATCTTGATGCAGATGAAAAACTTTCTACAATTTGCTTAAAAATAGATTACTATGACACGATGCTTGTATACATAGAAAGTATTCTTAAAGTCATTCAAAATCGAACATATCAAATCAAAAATGCAATCGAATTTATGCGATTTAATGCTGGACTGGGGTAAATAAATACTTCAGATGCATGGATAGTTTTGATTGATAAAACAGCAGACCTTATTATATCCAAGTCCAACGAAGTATTTTTAAAGATAAAAACTGAACCTCATATTGAATATGAACTCAGAGATGAGTTTAAATTTGAGGTTCCAAATGCAAAATTTATGCCCCAATATAGAAATAAAAATTGGAACGGGGAAATACATTTATATGACATGAGATCTAAACAGATCTATGTTGGATTATTAGATAAAATTATTAGTTTTTGTG